>ENA-UOJP01000237-UOJP01000237.1-human-gut-metagenome-genome-assembly--contig:-C102-NODE-237-length-121634-cov-7.090558_pt1 | contig 121634 bp, 128 predicted proteins | sample MGYA00242353_ERZ723900 | MGnify/ENA metagenome assembly ERZ723900 | reverse complement strand
CCTTGATAAACAGTTTTATTATTTCAACTGTCTACCTAGAAGGGAGCATATCAAACGGCCAAAAGGGTAGTTTTTGATTCTGCGTCTCAAATATAACGCCAATAACAGCAACTTTATTTATCTTTTTCTGAACCACAGACGGATTCCACACAATACTGCATCCGACGATTTTTCATAGCCTCCATACAGATCCCGCAGTCAAAACCAATAATGAAGCACCGGACTCCCATCGCGTAAAGTCTGTGAAACCTTTCCGGTGTTTCTGCATACAAAGTTGGAACCTTCCCATATTTTAAGGCAGTTTTCACGATCCGTTCCTCGGCAGAGGCGATTTCAGGCGATGTTGTCTCTCCTGGCATCCCCAACGCCTGAGACAAATCTGCTTTTCCGGAGGATATCATATCAATTCCCGGTACCTGCACAATCGCTTCCAGATTGTCAAGCCCTTCCCGGCTTTCGATCTGGACAATGGTATGAAGATGCTGGTTAGCCGCCTCCATATATTCTTTTCTGGAAAGGCCGTCGAACCGGATCCGGTCTGAAAATCCGTACATTCCCCTGTGGCCCAGAGGCAGGAACTTCGTCCTCCGTACAAAGGCTTCCGCCTCTTTCTTTTTTCCAATTCCCGGCATCATAACCGCCGCCGGCTCCAGAGCCAGCAGGGCATCCAAGTTTTCCATGGAGCCAAGCCGAATTTGCAGGGGAAAATCCAGAAGCCTCGCTGTCCGGAACATATTTTCCAGTGTTCCGGCACTGAAATTGACATGCTCTCCGTCCAGCCTTGCAAAATCATATCCCGCGGATTTCACCATTTCAAGAATCTGAGGTTCCGGTATGGTTATATAGAGTCCCCTGCTGACATGTCCCTGGCGTGCACGTTCTGCCAAATCTATCATAGCGTTCCCTCTTTTCTGTCCAGGGTTTTCAGATAGTTCTCCAGAATGAGACAGGCTTCCCGATAGGCCGGTACTCCGCCAAGGCTCATGGCCGCGGACAGAACTGCAAACAGTTCTTCTTTTGTCGCTCCATACTTCTCTACACAGTTTTTCCCGTGCGTTTCTATTGCAGGCGCAGACCGAAGCACGCATGCCATACCGAATATCAGAAGCTCCCGGTACTTCGGAGGGAGAATATTTCCCTGGTTTCCCATTTCGGAAAATTTCATGTACGCGTCCTTCATTCCCGGCCTCATCTCTTCCATTAGTTCCCAATGGTATGCCAATTAAATTCCCTCCTTCTTTTTTCCAAGCCAGCCAATCACCAATACAAGAATCAGTCCGGCCAGACCAATGATATCCGTAATCGTCTCCGGGATCAGCATCGCCACCGCACATACTACTGCCAGTACCCGCACTGGCATCTTAAGTGTCGAAAATATATACCCTTGTGTTCCAATCGCACAGAGAAATGTTCCCAACAGCGTTGTACAGCAGACCTGGAAAATTTCCATACCGGTTCCTACCATCAGAAGTGCCGGTTGATACACGAAAACAAACGGAACGAAGAATACAGGAAGTGCCAGAATACACGACGTCACTCCAACTTTCATTGGGCTGCATTTGGCAATTCCTGCTCCTACAAAAGCTGCAATCGCAACTGGCGGCGTAATGGCAGAAATAATTCCGAAATAAAATACAAACATATGTGCCGCAATCGGCAGGACGCCGAAATCAATCATCGCAGGAGCCACAAGAGCTGCCAAAAGCAGATAGCAGGCCACTGTCGGCATCCCCATACCCAGAATCAGCGAGGATACTGCTGCTAAAACGCAAAGCATCATAAGGTTTTCGCCGGCCATATTGACAATATAGGACGACAGAGTAATTCCAAGCCCGGTTGCGTTAAAAATGCCTACAATCAGGCCAGCCGCCGCGCACACCACTGAAATCGGCACAATGGCTTTCCCGCTGAAAACCAGTGCATCCACCAGCTTTTTCGGTGTAATCCGTGTATCCTTATTGAGCCAGGAAAGCGCAATTACCGCAATGGTACTGACAAGAGCCGACCACTGTGCCGATTTGTTGAAAACTGCTACCAGCACAAATAGTAGGACAATAGGGAGCAGAAGATACCCGCTTTTAAACAGCAGCTCTTTTAGCGGAGGCAGATTTGGATCTCTGTCCACACCTTTAATTCCCTTTCGGCGGCTGTACAGATCAACGGATATAAAAATGGAAAGATAGAATACGGCCGCCGGTATAATTGCTGCCTTCATGACTTCAAAATATGGCTTGCTTAACATCTCTGCGATGATAAATGCTGCCGCCCCCATGATCGGCGGCATGATCTGCCCGCCGGAGGACGCGGTCGCTTCTACCGCACCTGCGTAATGCGGCTCGAACCCGGTCTTCTTCATGAGCGGAATGGTAATAATACCAGTACCTGCCACATTTGCAGCCGCACTTCCTGAGATTGTTCCAAAAAGTGAACTGGACACAACCGCAATTTTCGCGGCACCTCCCGTAAACCGCCCAAATGCCAGAATCGTCAGATCCATAAATACCTTAGAAGCTCCGGATATTTCCAGAAATCCGGCAAATACAAGGACGGCGCCCACGGTTGAAACAATCGCACCCAAGGCAGTTCCCATTACGCCCTCCGTATAAAGGCCAAGAGTCCCTATCATCCGTTTAAAGGAAATCGGCGGATGGGCAATGGCCTGCGGAAGATATTGGCCGAACAGCAGGTACAGAAGGAACGCCCCGACCACACAGGTCAATGCCATTCCATACTCCAGCCACGTTGCTACCAGCACCGAAACTATCAGAAAAAAACCTGCCACGTAGTCCCACTGAATATACATTCCAAGCCGCTCTCTTGAAAGCGGTGTGGAATTGACATCAATATAGATCATGGAAAATGCTGTCAAGAGACAGAGAATGATATAAAAAATGGTACGGAATTTCTGCCCTTTCTTTTCTTCTAAAATCCCTTTTGCTAGAAAACACATGGGCAGCACCATTAAAAGATGGCGGCTTCGCCCTGTCAGCAGGTCATATCCAAAAAATGCATAGCTGATGGAGTACAGGGAAAGAAGGGCAGACAATACGTTTAAAACGGTCTGTGCAGGTTTTCCCTTCGTCTGCTTTTCTTCCATCTCGTTTCCCCCCCTTCTCTTATTCTTTAATCAGTCCCTCTTCCTTTAACCACGCAAGTGCACCGGGATGGAATGGGAATTCGTCATTGTTTGCATATGCCGCTTCGTAGTTGTCGTTGTTGTATCCCCAACTGTCCCCATAGGCATATAAGGTCGTCAGATCCATTCCGAAAACAATATCAAGAAATTCCTGTACATCCTCATCCGGTATATCCTTCCGGCAGATAATACAGCTGAAATTTCCAAAGGAGAGTACATCTTCTTCTACCCCTTCATAAGTTCCCGCAGGAATCGTTGCACGAATCCATTCCGGATGGGCATCCAGAATGGTCTGAAGTGTCTCCTCCGTCTGTCCCAGAATCCGAATCGGCTTCGCACTGATCATTTCCATGATATAGGACGATGGGTTCGGGCCGTGGGCATTGACTACGTCGATAATTCCATCTTTAATAGCCTGGGCCATTTCACCATATCCCATAGTCGTCACGTTCTCGAGGATTTCCACTCCCCATGCTCCATATGCTGCCTCATCCAGGGCATGTGCCGATGTTCCGGATGCCGTAGCAAGTTTGGCCCCTTTTAAATCAGCAATGGTCTGATAGGGGGAATCTGCCCATACAACAATCGTCTTCACTCCTGTATGGCCCAACATTACCACTTCGATATTGTCATACTTCGCACTTTCTGAATACTCCCTCTGGTTTGTGGCTGCCATATATCCTGTGTCATACGTGATAAATCCGAAATCTGCTTCGTTGCTCTGCACCATATTGATAACCTCTGATACGCCGTTGGCTGTCAGGGCTGTCACTGTGATTTTCTCAGACTCATTGTTAATCTCATTAGCCATAGCTGTACCAAATGTGAAATACTGAGCTCCGGAAGAACCTGTAAGCATGGTGTAGCTGTTCTTTTTGCCTTCCGCTTTTTCTCCTCCTGAATTTCCGGCTGTCTGGCCGGTGTTGCCGCAGGCTGTTAAAACTACCGATGCGGCAAGCAATACTGCCAAAAATCGCTTCATAAAATAACCCCTCCTTGAATCTTGCATTTATGGACATTCCCTTCGGCCGTTTCCCGGCCAGACTCAGGCATGCCCGCATACCCCTGTAACCTCATACTACCTTATACGGTACTCAAAGTAAAATATGAAAATACAATGCTTCCATAGGTATCTTGAATATAAAAAGGCATGCCGGATTCTTTTTTCGCATCCGTCATGCCTTCTCTTCTTACTTCATATTAGCCTTTTATTTCCCGCGCCTCTTTCAGGGAACCTCCGTTTCGGATGACTTCCGTCATCCTCTCTTCCCGTATCTGAATTCTCTTCGCCGCTTCCAGAACATCAATAAGCCTCTCCTTCGGCACGGAAACCACTCCGGTTCGGTCCATCACCACCATATCTCCCGGACAGATCTGAACATTCCCAATAAAGACTGGAACATTCACCCCAATGGTTTCAATATCCATGGCACTTTTAACCGGCGACGTACCGGCGCAGTACACGGGAAACCCCATCTCTGCAATCTCATCGGCGTCCCGGACACAGCCATTAGTCAGCTCTCCCACAGTGCCGCGCATGGATGCCCGGAGAGCCAGGATCGCCCCGCCTGTACATACATCCGTAATCCCATTCATATCAATCACAAGAAGATCCCCCGGCTGGCTTTCCTGATCAATGATCCCGCCCTGCCTTGCCAGATTTTTCCCGTCATAGGCCGTCCGGCGCCGCATCTGCTTTACCGTAAGGGCAAAACCTGCCGCCCTGGGCTGTGAGGGTTCCAAAGGATGAAAGCCTAAAACCGACCCCCGCCTGAGCCCCAGGCTGTCCATGGCATCGGAAAGATTCCCGGTTGGAATTTTTTCGTACTCCTTCCGCAGCCTTTCTTTTTCGTCTGCTGTCATACTTTTCTCCCGCCTTCCTATAAAAATCTGCTCAGCTCTTTTGCGGAGCCCAGGGTTTCCATAGTCATCACAGCCTTCTTTATGTCCTCCGCCCGGCTCTTTCCGATCCGTGGAATCATAATTTCATCATATTTGCCGTCCACATCTTTTGAAGCTTCCTCCAGATCCAGCTCATGCCCAAGAAGGTAGGTGGCGTTTGACTCACTCGTCCCATCCTTAAAATAAATCGTGGCGCGGCCGCCGCGGGACGGCGTGAATTCTTCATTCGGCACCATCTCCATCCTGTCGAGAAGATAAAGGACATCCGGATTTTTTACATTCTCATCCGTAAATGTCTCTATCGTCACCTGCCCAAAGACAATCTGTGCCGCAGCTGTAAACGGGATGCTGAATTTCCCCTGAAGCCCTGTCTCCGGGTGCGTCACACCTACAAGGCGGATGGCACGCGGATACGGCTCAAACACAATTTTTTCAATCTCCCTCACCGCAGCCGGATGCCTTTCCAAAATCTTCTTGCAGTTTAAGATCCCGCTGTGGGTCGGTGCACCGCAGGGATATCTTTTAAACCGCAGTTCGTGGACTGCCTGTGTCCCCAAAAGCCGTTCCACGATTTTTTCCGGCTCCGTCTTCTTTGCAGAGACATTATCCAGAAAATCCGTATCAAAAATATCCGCCCTTCCGGTAAAGCCCTTTTTCGCCAAAAGTGCCGCCATTAAGCCATGTTTCGCCGCCATCCCGGCCGCCATCGGTTTTGCCATCGTGCCGAAGTTAAGCTGGATTCCGCCCATAAGCCCGGCGCAGATTCCAAAACCATTGCACATTTCCCCGACAGACCGCCCCAGAATGGATCCGGCTGCGGCCATGGCTCCAAAAACGCCGATGGTACCGGTTGCATGCCATCTTGCAAGATTGTAGTGCTCCGGCATCATGGCAGCAGAAAGGGCCGCCATCACCTGCATGCCGCATATTGCTCCGCGAATCATCTGTTTTCCGTCTGCATCGACAGCCTCAGCAGCTGAAAGCACTGCCGGCAGCACAGGCGAACAAAGATGCAGGGACAAAAAGTCATGGATATCATCAAAATCAATGGCATGGGACTGGGTTCCATTGATGAGGGCTGCCGTGGGCGCAGAGGTCTTCTTTCCCTGTCCGATCATGACGCAGTCTCCATGAATGCCTTCCTCTTCAGAAAGTTCCAAAAGCTTTTTTACACTGTCCTCCGTAACCCCTGTCTCCGCGGCCGCCAGCCAATCCAAAAATGCAAGCTTTGTCATCCGGATATCTTTTTCCGAATATTCTGCCTGACGGCTGGACACAGCATATTCCGCCAGCTGTCTTGTAATTGCCATATCTCCCATAAACGCTCCTCTATCCATTTCTATTCAAAAAATCTGGCTCCCTGTGTCTTCGTCTTCAGCCGGTAGATCGTCTCGCATGCAAAATACAGCTCCGAACGATCCGGCCCGCCGAAGCAGAAATTGCGGCACTGTCCTGGTACATGGATTTCTCCGAGTTTTACACCGTTTTTGTCAAAAACGAAAACGTCTCCTGTGGCTGTCGTAAAGATATTGCCGTCCTTATCAATTTTCGTTCCGTCCGGCCGTCCGCCCACCTGGCAGACCACCTCTCCGCCGCTTAAAGTCCCGTCTTCTTCTACCTGGAACCTGCGGATTTCCTGCCTCGGCGTATCATTTACCAGCATGGTTTTTTCTCCGATTTCCATGCAGAGTCCGTTGGGCTGTTCAAAATCCTTTCTTGAAAGGACGAGCTCCCCGTTTTCCAGAATGCAGTACACTCCCTGGAATCCCATTTCCGGCTCTCTGGCAATTCCTGCCACCTTACTGGTACGTCCGTATAAAGGATCCGTAAACCAGATGCGCCCCCGGGAATCCACAATCACATCGTTGGGGCTGTTAAGCTGTTTTCCGTCATAATGGCTTGCCAGCGTAGACATATAGCGCCCGTCCGGTTCCATACGCGTGATAGAACTTGTCGCATGCTCGCAGGTGACAATCCGGCCCTCTCTGTCGATGAAATTTCCGTTGGAAATATTGCTCGGGAATTTGATCACCGTTGTCTCGTAGGTTTCTGGATCCCACTTATAAACTTTCCCCACTCCCATATCAGAAAAAATCAGACAATTCTTCTGAGGCCACCACATGATGCCCTCTGTAACCTTGTGTCCGACGGAGACAGGCTCTAACATCGCCTCGGTATCAATCAATTCATAAAATCTTGGATCATCTGCCTGAAATAACATGTCATTTCCTCCTCTTTATTTTTCATACAATTCACAGTAAATTTTATAAACCCGTGCCTCATCAAACGGGACAAAATTGTTCTTTAACAGACGTTCCTGCCCTGTCATAACTTCCTTTGCCCAGGATTTCAGCATCTCTTTGTCTGCACCGTATTCCTTTAACGTTCTCCGCACAAGGATTTTGTCCAGAAGCTCAAACATCCGGCTGTAAGCCTCGTTTGCCGGGCATCCCAAAACCGTGCTGATATGTTCCGCCAGATCGGCAATGGCGCCGTCGCTTTTTATTTCCAGATAATTTTCGATGACACCGCGAAACAGCGCGTAGTTGGACTCCCCATGGGGTACATGGAACGTACCGCCCAGCGGATAGCTCATGGCATGCACCGCCGCACAGCCGGCAGTTCCGAAGGCCAGACCGGCATAATTCGATGCAAGCAGGAAATCATCAAGCAGTTCTGTCCTGGCGCCCTGCCCTTCTTTTGCAATGATCTCATAGCCCTTCAAAATCAGCTCCACCGCACGGTATCCGAAAAGCTTTGTATAAGGCGTTGCCTTTGGAGACAGGCTGGACTCTGCGGCATGGACGAGGGCGTCGATAGAGCTGGCAGCAAATACGGGATAAGGCAGATTCTTTAAAAATTCCGGAATCAAGACAGCCTGATCGGCGTACATGGCGTCGTCCGCCAGTCCAAACTTTGTATTGCGCTTTAAAAATGCAAGAATGGCAATGTTTGTGACCTCGGAACCAGTTCCGCAGGTGGTTGGAACCAGGATCAGCTTCTTATCCTTTATGACCGGCAGTTCCCGGTCGTAAAGCTTCTCTACCGGATGGAGATGTTTTAAGGCAAACAGCTTTGAAATATCCAAAACCGTACCTCCCCCGATTCCAATCACTCGCTTGTATGTGCCGGGCATGGACTGTACATCTGCGGCCATCGCTTCCACCATCTCGTCGGTGGGCTCCCCGCTTCCGTACCTCTCCTGGTAAAGGACTTTACAAGTTAATCCCAAACCGCCAAAATACGGCTCATAAATATACTGATTCGTAATTACCAGATCTGTTTCCCCAAGGGAAAATTCTTCGGCAAACTGCCGTACCGTCTCAAACCTGTGAAGTTCCGGACGGAAAATAAGCTGAAGCATGGCAAAACTCCTTTCCGGCGGGATCGCCTTTTATTCATGCAGAAGCTCGTCCAGCGTAAGCATGGCGCAGCGGAAGGATGGAAAACCTCCCATCGTCAGCACCTGTTCGACGGTTCCGAGAACCTCTGCCTTTGTTGCCCCGTTTTCCAGAGCCAGCTTTGCGTGTGCCAGGATTACCGGTTCCTGCTTTAGAATACAGGCCATTGCTACATTCACCAGTTCCCGGTACTTTCTCTCAAGCTTATCATTGTCGTTTACCAAGTGCGTTCTCCACGAAGCAATCTTGTCATTTAATTCCGGGTCAAGTTCCCCCAGAATTGTCCAGTGGTTTCTTGCCATAGTGATTCTCCTTTTTCGTTTTTTCGGGTATGCGGACATTGACTGCCCTTATCTGGCTTTATTCTAACGAATTCACTAATTGCTGTAAAATATGGAATTCCAATAAAGCCATAGGGATTACCTATGGAAAAGGATTCGTGTGCCGGAGACTTTCATGCAGTAGGGAACGCGGTTTCCTATGAAACAAAAAATGCGCCCGGATGTTTCACCTGGGCGCACATGCGATAAGTTCTTTTATAAAGGCATCCACAGCCACATCCGGCTTTCGCTTCCTGCTTGTGAGGATGCCGAACTGAATTCTGGATGCATCTGTAATCTCCAACGGAAAAATAGCGCCGGATTTCACGTAAATGTCGTCAGCAAGGGAAAGATCCGGGCCAAACCCGACGGCTTCTGTCTGCATGACAAACCGCTTTATAGACTCCGGATTGTGGGTCGTCGAAAGTACATTTGGCGTTCCGTACTGACTGATCTGCTCCAGACAATACCGATGCAGAGAAAACTCATCGCCGTATAAAAACAACTGGAACGGCAATAATTCCCGAAAGGTAATCGTTTTCCGTTTCCGCAGCAGGGAACCGGCCCCAACATAGGCCATGAGCTTTCCATCGAGAAGATGTTTAAACTGAAATTCGCTGTCATCAAAGGAATTTTTGCCGTGCAGGGATACCAGCCCCAGACTGGTTTCGCCTTTCTGACAGTCTTTTAAGATTTTTTCCGTCCCCTCTTCCCGGATCCGGATCACGACGTTGGGAAAGGTCTTTCTGAAATTAGAGATCACTTTTGGAAGAAGGACTGTGCTCAGGGTTGGGATCGTACCAATGGTAATTCTGGTATTGATTTCGGAATTGTCCCCGGCTGTCAGTTTTTCAATTTCTCCGACACTCCGCATAATATCCCTGGCATGGCTGATCACCTGAAGCCCGAGAGGCGTCGGAACAGCCCCCGTCCGGTAACGGGTAAATAACGTCGCATTCAGCTCTTTTTCAAGGGCTGTCACCGCCTGGCTGATGCTGGGCTGTGCAATAAACAGCCGTTCGCTTGCCAGGGTGAACGAACCTGTATCTGCAATTTCTATAATATACCTTAGCTGTTCCAAGCGCATATCCCTACCTCCTGTGCTCTCACAAATACAATTTTAATCGTTTCGCAGTAAAATTTCAAGAAATTTTATCTGGCAATTCCCGTCTAGAGATAGGTATTGCCTATGGAAATATCCAAATTGAATATTTTACACCTTACCTTTTGTCGGTTTATAATAATCTCATCAGAAGGACGCAATGGTTTTGAATTTCCGGAAATTTCAAACGCATTGAATGACTTATCACAAAACAAAGGAGAATGTATTATGCCAACCTTCATCACAGCGCCATCCCTTCTGGCACTTATTCCAATGGTTTTGTTCCTGATCCTGACTTTGAAAGGCATGAACTATACCTTCAGTGTCGGCATCGCGGCAATCCTGGGCTGTCTTCTGATGGGACAGGGACCCGCACAGTTCGCGGGAATCCTCGTTGACAACCTGGGCGGAACTTTAGGCCAGGTCGGCCTCATCATCATGTTCGGCAGCGGGCTTGGACTCGTCATGGATGCCGCCGGAATCAACCAGGTCATCGTAAACTTTGTTGTTAAAAAAATCGGTGTAGACAGCGAACGCAAGGGGATTTTCGCCTGCTACCTTGTCTCTCTGATTATGGTATGCCTGATCGGCACCTTAAACGGCGGAAACGCCGTCGTTGCGCCGATTATCCTTCCGATTGTGGCTGCGGCCGGTTTGACTCCCACCACCGTCTGCTTCTTAATGTTCAACGCAGGGCTCGTAGGCGTTACCATCGGTCCCTTCTGTTCGGCTGTGGCTGCGGCTCTTGGCGTAAGCGGCTTAAGCTATCAGGACTACATGCTTTATGCGGCTCTTCCGTATTCTATTGCGTGGGCCATCGTCAGCATCGTCATGTCCTTCTACATTCAGAAGAGTACGAAAAAAGCCGGCGAAAAATATGATTCTGTGGAAATCCCTGAAGAATTTCACGCAACGCCGCGCCAGCGGAACGCATGTATCGCCTTCCTGGCCGCTTTTGCCGTCTGCCTCGTCTACGGCCTGATCGTCGGAAGCGATATGAAATACGTGATGTTTGTTATCATGTTCTTAAGCGTCATTGTCGGGCTCTTCATCGACCAGAAATTTGACAAAACCATCGGCCTCTTTGGCCGCGGCATGGGCAAAATGGGCGGCATGTTCCTCTCTTTCCTGCTGACAGGCGTTATGATTGATACCATTACCCTCGGAGGCGGCTGGGAAGCTCTTTCCAATGTCATCCTGCATGTGGTCGGCTCCAATGGAAAATATCTCCTGATGGTAATTGCCTCTTTTGTCGGCGGCTTTGGCGTCGAGGGTGCAGTCGTCACGCAGATGCAGATTATCCAGAGTGCCTTCTGGGACATTGCTTCCAGCATGGGTATCCCGATGACGGCATGGGCAAGCGTATTGATTGCGGCAGTCCGCATCACCTCCATCGTTTATCCATCCGCCAATTATGCAGCCCATCTGGGCTTCTCCCGCTCCACCAACATGAAGACCCTGCTGGTGGCCGGCTGGATTACTTCCGTTATCATGCTGGCGTTCGTACCAATCTGGGGATTCGTTGTTATGAATATTCTTCCTTAACATTGGTTTTTGATTTTCCCGCGGCACGTTTTAGGCCCCCTGAAAACGTGCCGCGGAATTTTTTAATTTTTGCCCATTCTCCCGCTCGCAAGCAGTTCTTTTGCCAGGCGGAGAAGTTCTTCATCCGTCTGTGAAACGAGGATCACATCCTGAACTTCAGGCACCTCTTCCATCACTGCTTTTTTTATCAATTCTTCCGTCGTGATCCTGGCAGACGGGCAGCCGGAACATTGTCCGGTCAGGCTGATTTTCAAAATTCCATCTGAATAATCAGCAAGCCTCACATTACCCTCATGTCTTAAAAGTGCCGGCCGCACCTTCTTATCTAGAACTTTCTCGATATTTTCCAGCATATGTTCTTCTCCTTTGCTTCTTCGATTGATATCGTCTGTATAAGCAATCTTTGTGCCAGCCTTCCTTTTCCCTCTGCTCAGGCCTTTTTCCTCTGCTTTTCGTTCCATATTTGGAACTTTTTCGCTTTTTGTTCCGTTTTTGGAACGCTTTCCTATGGGGAAGCCATAAAGAAAGACTGATTTTTCCGCATTTTCCATCCTGTTTCATCGTTGGCACACTAGTTGCTGTATCATATGACATCATTATTTCAGAAAGGAAGATCAAGCTATGGCACTTATGACAGGAGAGCAATATGTAGAAAGCATGAGGAGATTAAACCTTCGGGTTTACATGTTTGGAGAAAAGATCGAAAATCCGGTGGATCACCCGATTCTTAAGCCGTCTTTAAATTCCGTAAAAGCCACCTATGATTTGGCCCAAATGCCGGAATACGAAGAGCTTATGACGGCTTTGTCGCCTTATACGGGAGAAAAAGTAAACCGTTTTACCCACATCCATGAAAATACCGGCGATCTGATAAAGAAAGTGAAAATGCAGCGTCTCTGCAGTCAGAAAACTGCTGCCTGTTTCCAACGCTGTGTCGGTATGGACGCCTTCAACGCCGTTTTCAGTACCACTTTTGAAACAGATGAAAAATACGGCACCCACTACCATGAAAATTTCAAAAAGTTCCTTCGCTATATACAGGAAAATGATCTGACCGTCGACGGAGCCATGACGGATCCCAAAGGAGACCGCTCCCTGCCGCCTCATGCACAGGCAGACCCAGATCTCTATCTGAGAGTTGTTGAACAGCGCGAGGACGGCATCGTCGTCCGCGGCGCCAAAGCACATCAGACCGGCTTTGTCAATTCCCATGAAGTCATTGTCATGCCGACGGTTTCCATGGGGCCTGATGACAAGGATTACGCCGTTTCCTTTGCCGTGCCCACGGATGCCGAGGGAATTTTCCTGATTGTCGGACGCCAGTCCTGCGATACGCGGAAACTGGAAGAAAGCGAGATTGATGTGGGAAATGCTGAATACGGCGGAATGGAAGCCCTTGTGGTTTTCAATGATGTCTTTGTCCCCAATGACCGCATCTTTTTAAATGGTGAACATGAATTTGCGGGCGTTCTTGTAGAGCGGTTTGCCGGATATCACAGGCAGTCCTACGGCGGCTGCAAGGTTGGTGTCGGAGATGTCCTGATTGGCGCCGCAGCCGTAGCCGCAGACTATAATGGCGTCCCGAAGGCCTCCCACATTAAGGACAAGTTGATTGAAATGACCCATTTAAACGAAACCCTGTACTGCTGCGGCATTGCATGTTCGGCAGAAGGGAGACCGACAAAATCCGGAAATTATCTGATTGACCTTCTTCTGGCCAATGTATGCAAGCAAAACGTGACAAGGTTCCCTTATGAAATCGCGCGTCTGGCCGAGGACATTGCCGGCGGCCTCATGGTAACGGCTCCTTCCGAAAAGGATTTAAAGGATCCGATCATTGGCCCGTATGTCGACAAATATTTCCGCGGGGTCAGCCATGTCTCCACGGAAAACCGGCTCCGCATCATGCGGCTGATTGAAAATCTGACCCTTGGCTCCGCAGCCGTCGGCTACCGCACGGAATCTCTCCACGGTGCCGGCTCACCCCAGGCACAGCGCATCATGATTGCCCGTCAGGGAAATCTGGCTATGAAAAAAGAGCTTGCTAAGGCCATTGCAAAAATTGAGGACTAGGATACAGAAGGGAGAGACTGCTGTGAATTGGGAACTCGATTATCAAAAGAAAAAAATGGATGCAGACAAGGCCCTTGATCTGATCCGCTCCAACGACCGCGTTGTCATCGGACATGCCTGCGGTGAACCGTCCTATCTGGTCGATACGCTGGTGAAAAAAGCTGCCCAGTATGAGAACGTGGAAATCATCCATATGGTGCCTATGGGAAAGGCTTTATATGTACAGCCTGGCATGGAACGGCATTTCCATCACAATGCTCTGTTCGCAGGCGGCCCGACCAGAAACGCCATTGCGGAGGGACGTGCCGGCTACACACCCTGCTTTTTTTACCGGGTACCTTCCCTCTTTGCAGACGGAACGCTCCCGGTGGACGCGGCACTGGTACAGGCGTCACCTCCGGATGAAAACGGCTGCATGAGCCTTGGAATTTCCGTTGATTACACACTTCCTGCTGCTACATGTGCAAAAAAACTGATCGTACAGGTCAATAAAAATTACCCTGTCACCGGCGGAAACAGCCATATCCATGTATCAGCCGGCAACCTTGCTGCGATTGTGGAACATGACGCTCCGGTGCTTGAGCTTTTATCTCCAAAAGTCGGCCCCACAGAGCAGGCTATCGGTTCCTACTGCGCGTCCTTGATCCATGATGGGGATACTCTTCAACTTGGAATTGGCGCGATTCCCGATGCGGTCCTCCTTTTCCTGGGAGATAAAAAGGATCTCGGCATTCACTCCGAAATGTTTTCGGACGGCGTCGTTAATCTGGCAGAACGCGGTGTTATCACAAACCGGCGAAAAAAGACACATCCAGGAAAATTTGTCGCTTCGTTTTTGATGGGGACAAGACGTCTTTATGACTTTGTCAACCACAATCCGGATGTGGAGCTGCATCCGGTGGACTATGTCAATCACCCGGTCACCATCATGAAAGAGGACAACCTTGTCTCCATCAATTCCTGCGTCCAGATGGATATTACCGGACAGGCCGCCTCGGAATCCATTGGCTGTACGCAGATTTCCGGCGTAGGCGGACAGGTGGACTTCATCCGCGGTGCTGCCATGGCAAAGAACGGAAGGTCAATCCTGGCCTTTCCATCTACGGCATTAGGCGGTACCGTCTCCAGGATTGTCCCATTTCTGACGGAAGGCGCCGCAGTTACCACTTCCCGCAATGATGTGGACTACGCGGTAACGGAATATGGAATTGCAAAGCTTTCCGGAAAAACGCTCAGGGAACGGGCCCGCGCCCTGGTGGAAATCGCCCATCCGGATTTCCGCGATTCTCTGAAAGATGCCTGCGAAGAGCGCTTTCACACACGCTTTTGAGGAAATGTAAGAAGTATCCTCATTGTATTATCAGGTGTGGTATGGTAAAATCGGATTCATCAGGCAGATGCCGCATATCGTCAGGGAGGGTCGATTATGACAAGAAAACGAATTTCATCCGAAGCCTTAAGCAGCGAATTTCTCGATGCTATTATCGAGCACTCCTTTGACGGTATCTATATCACAGACGGCCAGGCCAATACCATCAAGGTGAACCGTTCCTATCTCACCATCTCCGGGCTCAGGGAATCTGAGGTTCTCGGTCACAATATGCGGGATCTCGTCAAAAATAAGACGATTTCTGCTTCCGGCTCCCTTATGGCATTAGAGCAGAAAAAGCCTGTGACAATCCAGCAGGATTTTAAAACCGGAAAGCGCGCCTTAATTACCAGCAGCCCGATCTTCGGTGCGGACGGGGAAGTGCTGCTTGTCATCACCAATGTCCGGGATATCACAGAGCTTTACCGTCTGAAAGAGCAAACTACGAAATTAGAGCACGAGGAAAGGAAACTGCGGCAGGAGCTCCAACACATGAAATCCGGTCTTGGGATTCCCGAGGGCATCATCGCCAAGGATCCGAAAACTGCAAATGTCCTGTCTCTTTTAAATAAGGTGGCTCCGATGGATACCACTGTCATTCTTCTTGGGGAAACTGGTGTCGGAAAAGAAGTATTTGCAAAATACCTCTGTCAGAACAGTCAGAGAAAGGAAAAGCCTTATATTACCGTAAACTGCGGTTCTATTCCGGCAAACCTCGTGGAAAGCGAGCTTTTCGGCTATGAAGGCGGCGCATTCACCGGCGCAGACAAGAATGGAAAGATGGGACTCTTTGAACTTGCCAATCACGGAACAATTTTTCTTGACGAAATCGGAGAACTCCCCCTTGATATGCAGGTAAAACTTCTGCGTGTGCTTCAAGAACAGGAAATCGAACGTGTCGGCGGTCGGAAGCCGGTTAAAGTGGATGTGCGCGTCCTGGCTGCCACCAACCGCAATCTGGAAGAAATGGTAGAGCAAAAATTGTTCCGTCAGGATCTGTACTATCGCCTGATGATCTTTCCGGTCCATATCCCGCCTTTGAGGGAACGCCCCGGCGATATCCTCCCGCTTGCAAAGCTGTTCCTGGAACGTCTGAATAAAAAATATGACATGAGAAAATATTTCTCCCGCCTGTCCATCGGGATGATGGAACAGTATGCATGGCCGGGGAATATCCGCGAGCTGCGGAATATTGTAGAAAGGGCTGTCATCATCAGCACCAGTGACGAGATTTCCCCGGATGCTCTGCATCTGTATCCGTATAAAGCACTGCCCCGGGATTTTAAAACTTCTCTCCCACCGACGGCAGATCTCAAATCGACCCTTCGGAACATTGAGTTAGAATACCTAAACCAGGCCTACGAAACATATGGAAATGTCCGTGATGCCGCCGCCAGCCTCAACATGGCACCGTCAACCTTCGTCAGGAGGCGGCGGCCGGACTTATTCCCTATTCCTGAAGATCCAAAAGCGTAATCACAATCCCATCGGCTCCAACCTCCGTCTTCCGCTTCACGATATCCTCGATCTGCGCCCGCTCCGGGTCGGTGATGGAGGCGGCGTTGATGACGACATCCACCTTCCCGTCGGTGATGCTGACGACCGGGTCGGAAAAGCCTTTCGCCTTTAAGAGCGTTTCAGCCGCGTTTTCCTTTTCCACGATTTCCGTCATCTCGATCATGCTCTGGATGGCCGTCTGTTTTTCTGTCTCCGAGATCATGTCGCTGCTTATGATTTCCATTAACGTCTCTTTATTCTTGGCCCGGATCTGTTCTCTGTTGAGCTGGACGCCGGCTATGTACTCGGAAACGCTGGTGCCGCCTGTGAGGACAGCCTCGCCGGGATTTTCCATACCGGCTTCTTCTGCCGCTTCACCGGCCGCGCCGTTATCGGCAACTTCCGTGGGGGCGGCGTTTTCCGACGATACGGTCTCTCCGGCCTCCGGAACTGCCGAAACCTCGCCCTCGGTGTCACTGTCCAGGCTTGCAATCTCCTTTAACGTCCCGTCGTCTGCCATGGGCTGTGCCTGATTTTCTGCCAGAATGTCTTCATCGGAGATTTCCATCATCCCGGCCTCGTACACTTCGCTTCCGGCCACCTCCTTTTTGGCAGAATAGTTGAGATATCCGGCGGCCGCGATCATGACTGCCAGCGTCGTGATAATTACCTGGTTTCTCCTGAATATCCGTTTCATTCCCATCAGACTCCTTTTTTCACCCTCTTTAATACTTTTATCTTATGTGCAGGCAGGCCGAATAATGCTTCCATGGCCTCAGAAATTTCCGCTTTTACGGCCGTGCTTCCGCCGCCGTCGGCGCTTATGACGATGCCGGAAAGCTCCGGCTTAAGCTCTTTTTCCACGATGGGGCCGCCGTCTGTCCCGCTCCCGCCCATTACTGTGCTTTCTGCGCTCTCCTGCTGCCTGGATAACCTCTGTGTCCCGTCAGGCTCCGACTCCTCCGTCACCGACGAGGACATGGTTTTATCCACATGGAAGACTTTCTCCTCCGAGGACTTTAACACCACCATCACGTCCACTTCCCCGACGCCTTCCACCTGGCTTAAAATCGCGCGGATTCTGTCCTCCAACTCCTTTTCATACTCGCTGTCGCCGTCCGAAACGGCCGTGCCGGCTTCCTGCGTCTTTATCTCCTGCATCTGTCCGGCAGTTTTCTCCTCCTTTTCCCCATTTCCCGTCGGCAGGGCGATGATAAACAAAAGAAGCCCTGAACAGAACAGGAAAATTAACTTTTCTTTATTGAGCTTCCAGCCTGATTTCAATAAATCCTTCTTCCAGTCCATAATACTCTCCTATCCGTTTCCTGAGCCCGGCAATCTCCCGGTTCGCTTCCATGCGGTGGTTTTCCTCTTCTTCTCTTGATAGGCTTTCGCCGCCTCCCAAAAGAGCTGCTTTCATCTTCACTGACAAAAGGGCACCGAAGTTTTCGCTCTCCCCATCTTCATTGAGCGCAATCTCCACGCTTTTGCAGACAAGGCCGCTCCCCTCCGCCATGGTTTTTAAATCCAGCTCCACCGCGGCCTGAAAGCTCTCCGTAAGCTTTTTAAGCCGTACCTCTTCCGCCTCCATAATTTCCCGCTTTAAAAGCTTTGCGTCGTTTTGGAACGTGATCCGCTCAAAGGCTCCTGCCATGCGCGCCTCAAGCCCTGTGAGGTCGGCAAATGGCCGGAACACTAACAGGATAAAAACCATGCCGGTAAAGAGCCGCAGATACTTTTCATACGTCTTATCCGGCAGAAGGTTTAAAACCACTGTCATGAGGATCAGATAAAACGCAAGCCCCCGCACCCACTCCATGATCCATTCCATCCAATCACCCCGCATAATACGCTGCATTCGTGGAAATGCAGAGAATTGCTATGGTCAGCACGAATAAAACCAGGGAATAACCCACCATTTTAAGGAGAATCCCATGTCCCCCGGCTACCTCGGAAATGCAGGCGGAAAGCCGCTTGTCACAGACCGGCTGGATCACGGCCGCCGTCCCGTAATAGAGCGCCATCAAAACCGTGAGCTTGATGACCGGCACCGCCGCCAGCACGAGAAGGACGATGACGCCGGCGGCCCCGGCCGTATTTTTTATGAGGATCCCGGAGCCCATGACGATCTGGGAGACGGCGCCTGCGCCTGCCCCGACGCCGGGAATCAGCTCCACAAGCCGCATGGCAGAGGCATTTTTTAAGGCATCTGCCTGCGGAAGCACAAGCCCCTGGATCAGGTGGAATCCCAAAATCAGTCCAACCATGGTTTTTAGCGTCCACAAAATAAACTGCCTAAGAAGCGATGTCATCCTGGAAATCATATCTTCCTTATATAAATTTCCTGCCAGCGCCAGCATCATGTACACCTTCATGAGCGGGATTAAAAATCCGGAAAATACCGCCTGGACGGCGCCGATGGCCGCAAAGGTGACGGTGCACATGGCCGACGATGTGACGGCCCCGCCTGCCATGGCTGCCGCCATGAAATAGGCCGGCAGCAGCACCCGCATGAATTCCAGGATGTTTTCAAAAACCTGATCCGCCACGGAAACACTTGCAAAAAAGCTGGCCGATAAAAACGTCATGGCGAGCAGGTAAACCACATAAAATCCGGTTTCCGACACCTGCCCGGAGCCAAAAATCCCGGAAAAGTTGGAAAAAATGGCCCCGATCACCGCAAGGACGGCAAGCTTTGCCATGAGCCCCATGTTGGTGCGGATTTCGGAAAACAGCGATCCTTTTCCATTTTCCAAAAGGCCGGACGCCGCCGTCTGAAAATCCCCGTCCATGAGGCTTTTCATCAGCTCCCCGAAGGAAATCCCGTTTTCCGCCCCCAGGCTCTCGTCCAGATATTCCTGGATTTCGGAAACATCGAAGTCCTCTAAGGAAAAGCCGATTTCTTCCCCGCGCACCTTCATGGGAGAGACGGCGATAAGAAAAACGAAAAACGTCATGCTCCATAAAAAAATCCATCGTCTCTTTTTCATTCCATAAACACCTTAAGAGTCTCTAAAAGAGCCAATAACACCGGCGCGCTGACGGCCAGAATCGAGAGCTTCCCGAACATCTGGATCTGCGTGCCGAGAGAAAAAAATCCGGCGTCCTTGCAGATCCCGGCCGCAAACTCGGCGATGTAGGTGATCCCCACCATCTTTAAAAGCGTCCCGAGATAGATGTTCTGCACCTGGATGTAGCTTCCGATCTCCCTTGCTGTCTCCAGGATGATGTCGAGTCTCGAAATACCCAAAAAGCCGATGACAAGGGCCGCCGTTAAAATCAGGTAGACCGAATACTCACCCTTTAACGGCTTAATCTGGACAGCCAGCACCACTGCCGCAATCCCCATGACTGCCGCCTGAACGATTGTCATGCACCCGCCTCCCTACAATGCAAACAAGGTTTTGATGGTTTCAAACAGCTCGTAAATATAGGGGACAATCCAGAACAGGACAAGCACAAGGCCTGCCAGGCTCGTGAGAAAGGCCTGGTCTTCCCGCCCGCTGTGCTTTAACACCTGGCAGATGACCGATACCAGAATCCCCACTGCCGCAATTTTAAAAATCAGGTTTACCCCCATGCCATCCTCCTTACAACATGATTACCGCCAGGAACAGCCCGGCGGCCGCCCCCAGGCTTTTTAAGAGCTTCATCCTGGCGTCCATTTCCTTTTTTAAATACGCCATGGAATCCTCAAGCTGCTCTAAATATAAAAGAAGCGTCCGCTCCTGCATGTCCCGGTCGGCGTACCCTAACGTCTCCCCCAGGCCGCAGAGCGCCTGCATGTCCGCTTTTTCCATGGGAAAATCTGCCGGAAACTTCCCCGCCTCCTCCTTCCATAGGACGAAAAACGGCGTTCCGCGCTCTTTTTCCATCCGCTCCTTCACCCGGAGAAAGAAAAGCCCCGGTTCCTTTAAGTGCCCGCTCCGTCCCTCCAAAAACCGTCTGCCGACCTCAAAAAGCGCCTCCGACAGGGTGGAATTGGAGTAGAGGATCTCCCCTTTTAAGGCGTATGCAAGCTTTTTAAACAGCAAAAGGATTTCAAACCGCTCCCGCAGGCGCCCTGCCGCGAGGAAACCTGCCCCGGTTAAGGACGCGGCCATCAGCGCAATCCCAAGATACCTCATCGTTTATCAGCTCCCTCCTGTTTTCATCATAAATCCCGATGACTGTTCCGGGATGCGGGTTTTTCCCGAGCACCACGTACCGCGCGAACACCTTTTCCCTCACCATCTCGGAAATCACCGGTTTGTTTGTCAGATCGAAGACGGAGCTCCCGTGAACCGTCGCCAGAATCCGGCAGCCGCAGTTTGACGCCTGGCGCAGGGCCTCAAGATCTTCCTTTGTCCCGATTTCATCGACAGCCACCGCGTAGGGCGCCATGGAACGGATCGCCATCATCATTCCCACGGCCTTCGGGCAGCCGTCCAGCACGTCCGTCCGCATGCCAAGGTCACACTGGGGCTGTCCCAAAAAGCAGGCCGCAAGCTCCGACCGCTCGTCCACAACGGCTACGGAACGGCCTGGCCCATACCGGCTCCCGTCGGAGACCTGACGGATCATGTCCCGGAGCATTGTCGTTTTCCCCGCGCCGGGCGGCGAGACGAGAAGCGTGTTCACAAGGCCGCCGTTTTCAAAAAGGTACGGAAACACCGCATCGGCACAGCCCTTTTTCTCATGGGCGATGCGGATGTTTAAGCTGGAAATCTCCTTGATGGTGCGAACCTTGTCCCCCTCCAGGACGGCCTTTCCGCAAAGCCCCACCCGGTGTCCGCCTTCGATGGTGAGAAAGCCCTGGCGGATTTCGTCCTCGTAGGCGTAGAGGGAATGCCTGGCAAAGATTTCCAAAAGCTCCTTAAGGATACGCTTTTCTGCTCTCGGTGCTGTTTTCGCCCCGCTTCCCGAAAGAAGCCCCTGTTCCCCGAGCACCCATTCGGCGCCGTCGATGATAAGAAAAACTGGCTGCCCTGCCCGGATCCGAATCTCCTGGAGCCCCGCCGTGCCTGCGGCGCGCTCAAGGTATTTTTTAAGGTCTGCTGCCTCCATTGTCCCACGCTCCTTTATCTCAATATATGAAGATGGGGCGGGGATATGAGTGGTTTTTGGGACAAAAAAAGCTGCCGCACCAGGATTTTCATTTCCTGGCACAGCAGCCCTGTTTCCTATATATAGCCCATCGTCTCGGCAGGCCGTAAACCTTCACTAAACTTCCTGGCTTTTGCATCGCGTCAGAAAGGCTGCAAAGGTCATACTTCTGCGCCCTCTTTTTCAAGAAATTGTGCGACAGTCATGCACTTTGGGTGCTCTATGTCCAGACTAAGGAAGTCTTTGTCGCCGGTGAGGATGATGTCAACATCCGATACGATAGCCGCATTCAAAATTGGTTGGTCTTTTGCATCGCGTATCAGCTTTTCCGCATGGTCGACCGCAGGAATCAATTCATAGGACATTTCCGCCAGAAGCACTTCCGCATCCGGCAGATATTCCGGTGCTTTCCGGCCCAGGATATCCCGCAACTCCGTAATATTACGGTCACACAAGACAATTTCATGATTATCTGCAACGTAAAGCAAAGTCTTTGCCGGTTTTGAATGCGGAAATACCAATGCAGAAAATAAAATGTTCGTATCAATCAGTATCCGCATTTTACCGTTCCTTTCCGTAACGAACCTCATCTACCAGCGCCTGAATATCCTCCTCGCTGGAAATTCCCATCGTCTCAGCGGCACCTGCAAAAGCAACCTGTGCTTTGCGGATCGCCGCAGCAGAAGCATTGCTGACAACGATTTCGCCGTTCTGTTTTTGAAGGAACAGAATTTTATCACCGGATTTTAAACCGAGCTGACGTCTTATTTCCACTGGTACAGTGATTTGACCATTCGCAGAGATTTTCGCCAAATTCATATGAGTTCTCCTTTCTATTCTTTAGATTTCAAGTTTTCTTTATCCCCATTATCATTATATCCCATGCATCAGGGAAAGTAAACTCATCTGAACAGAAATTAAGCCCTCTGCCGCATCCGACAGAGAGCTTAAAAGGACTGGCACCGGACATCCTTTCATCAAATTCCGGCCGTCGCCACCACAAACCGCATGATGAGCATCGCCGCAGCCGCGTCGATGAGCGGTAGAAGGAACAGGATCCCGTGATATTTTTTGTTTGCGCCTGCCACCAGGATGATCCTAGCATAGCCGCCGATCAGCGTTCCCATCAGCATGCAGGCCGGCATCAGAATCGCGCAGTGCCCAAGTGTCAGGGTACCCTCGGCGTACATGAGTGCCGCCATGGAACAGCCGGAGGCTTTTGCAAAAAAGGCCGCCACCAGGACTGCCACAGCCGCTCCCGGAAGCCCGAAAACGCCCATAAACGGCTGGAAAACAACGCTGATTACATCCATAAGCCCCGAAAGCTTTAAGAACTGGATCAGAACATAGCCCAAAATCATCGCCGGCATGATGGAGTTGATCGACATGTTAAAGCCTCTCCGGCAATAAGATTTATGGATAATAATGAAAGTGTTTCAGTCCTTCGTCTCTATTCTATACAATTTTTAAGCTCACTGTATAGAAACCTTTCTTTAATTGTTTTGCTGTCCCCTCCTAAAGCATCAACAACGGCGAATGAAAATGGAAGAACCGTACCAGGACCGCGGCTAGTAATCAGTCGTCCTTTTTCATCCACTACCACTGTGTCTGTCACATAATTGGCATCTGTAAACAATGATTCCAATTTAGGATCAGGATACGAAGTCAATGTTTTTCCCCTCGTCACGCCTGCAAAAGCTAATACACTAGGAGCTGCACACATCGCCGCAAGATATCGATCTGAAGCATCAGCATAAAACTGAAGTAGTTTTAGCAGCCTCTCATCTGCCTTCATATTGTCCGTTCCACTCCATCCACCTGGAAGTATTACGGCGTCATATGTCTCATATTCTTTTAAAGAATCTGTCAGCACCTGATCTGCAAGAAGTCTCATACCATGCTGACATCTGACAATCTCGCCACATATGCTGACTCCATCACACCGAAATCCGGCTCTTCGCATTACATCTATGATGGTGGCCGCCTCGCTTTCTTCGCATCCATCCGCAAGAATCACCATTACTTTTTTTGTCATTTTTTCCTTCTCCATTTCTTTAGCTCTTACCTTTGTCCTTCTCTTTGAGGTAGGGACGAAGTGCACCACAGATTGCAGTAAATGCTGCGAAAATGCACATAGGATCAATCAAAATATCGTAAACAGCCGCTGCCATAGCTCCGTTCAGTGTAAGAAGTGCAAACAGCTGTACTGCCAGCAAGATAAAGCCTAAAATGAACGTAACTGCAATTGTAACTGTAAAGATTTTCTGTAAAAAATCATAAATTTGTTTCTTCATGATGTTCTCCTTTCCTTCCTCAGCCGTTATGCAGCCACAAACCCTGGAATAATCCCAACACAGTAAAAATAGACTAAAATAAAGCTTGGTACCGCATAAAGAAAAATTAAATCTTTAAAGCACGATTTCACATCCTCTAATCCGGCGATACCCCCTGCTACATAAAGAGCAGGTGTAGACGGCGGAATACAGCTTCCCATAGTGGCAAGTCCTAAAATAGAAGCGCCTGCCGCATATGGATTCACACCCGCTGCGATGAGACCGGAAAAAGCAATCGGTCCAATGGAGTTCATAATAACGGTCGGGCTTAACGGACCAGCGGCCAGAAAAATAATGGCAAGAATCACAAAGATCAAAAGGAGTTTATTGACATTCATGGACGCAAACAATGTCCCCATCTCCTCGGCAAGTCCCATTTTGGAAAGCACTCTCGCCGCAAAATATCCAAGAAGCAGCGTACTTCCGAGTTCTTTAAAGCGGCCGATGGAACTTCCTAAAAGCTCTGCCCATCCAGATATGCTGTGCGGCAAATATGCCCAGCCTTCGATTATAATTACTACACAGATCATCATAGGAAGCCAAGTCATCAAAGAAACAGCACCGTTTCCGGCAGAACCCCAAGTCTCCTGCGCTTTCAACCAGGTATTGAATGCTCCGGTTGTCACCATAACCGGGATAATTGTCCCGAGAAACATTGTAAGGCCGGTCCAATTTTTTCGGAAAGTTGGCCCCAAGGCCGGAATTGATTCTTTTGATGGTTTTGGAATTCCTGCACGACGGACAATATAAGCCGACTGAACCAACCTCAGAATTACCAGATAAAACCCGCATATCAGGCCTGCCAGATACATCTTTCCTGAAGCCAGCCCCATGGATACAAAAATTGGCCAGGATAAAATTATTGCAAAGCTGGAACTTGGCGGAATCACCGAGGTAAGTCCGGCATTTCCTGTCGCAATAATACTGGAATCCTCTCTGCTGAAACCGGTTTCATTCATCCAGGGAATAGTTACTGCCCCTATGGTCGCACAACCTCCCATAACAGAGCCAGCACAGACCCCATAGGCCGCAGAACCAAGCACATTGACATATCCCGCACCTCCCCGCAGACGGCCAAAGATCGAATTCAGAATATTTACAATTCTGCCTACCATCCCAGTACGTTCCATTAAAAACCCCATTAAGCCAAACATAATCAATGCGAATTCATTTTCCTGGGTGAAACTGTACTTAACGGAATCCACTGCATATACTGCAAAATTTCTTCCTGACATAAATAAAAGGACGATCCATCCAGCTAAAAGACTCGTGATGATAGATTTTTTCAATGCCAGCATGCACAGAACCACAACCACAAGATATACACCAAAGCAAATAACCGAATATCCTATCTCCATACATACACTTCCTTTCATTTCCCGCATCTTTCTGCAATGCTTTAACCTTCTCTGTCAATGTAAAAATGACTCCCATAAGTTTCCAGCGTCCGTTTCAGTATTTCGTCGTCTGGATGACCGTAAACTTGAAGCTTTCTGGAAGCATGAATCCCGAATGGCTTTAAATCCACCAGCATCTCTGCTTGCTTTAAAGCAATGCTGACTGCATCCAGAACAGGCACCCCATCTACACCAGTCTTCGTCAGGCCTGAGGCGTACGCCATAGAGAGAACACCGTTTGAAAACGGAAGCAGTACTGATGCGCCATCTGCAATAGCCCGGCGTGCCGCAGGAATAAACTTTTCCTTAAATGCCTCTGTTTTGTCATATGAGTGGTAGGCTTCCTCCCGCGGAGCCGGAAACCAATAATTGTTTGAAAGATATCTGCTTCCAAAACCATACTGTTCTGCCATCTGCCGGTATCTTTCACACAGATATTCTGATCCAGTTATGGCAGTAAAACGATATCCCATCATCGCAGCCATTAAACATGCGGACTGAAAAATTCCCACAACCGGTATATCCAAAATTTCTCTTCCCTCTGCCAGACCTCCATCCATGGGAAAAGCAATGACAAACGCGTCAAACCCTTCCTTCTTTGCTCTGTACATATTATTTAGAATCTGGTTTTTGTGATAATACTCAATAAATTTGTACTGTGCTAGTTTAGGCTCCATTTTAGGAAGCCCTATCACATAAACCTCTGTATCTGGCCTTACAACCTGCCGACAGCGCTCCTCCACCCGCTGTCCAAATTCATTATAAAAGTCTTCGTAGCGGTATGTACCGCCCATCTGATACCAAATTTTCATACCGTTCCTCCTTTACATAACCGTTTTTTTCGCTTTTACCGGAAGACCTACTATATTTCTTCTCAGTTCCCCATCCAAAACATCAGTGTAGTAGGCCAAAAACGCCTCGATATTGGCTGCCGGAACGGAGTAAATTGGTGTATGCGCCATTATCATGTGTACAATTTCTTTTGGCATTCCTTTTTCATAGGCCTTATGAGCTGCATAAATGCTGTGGGTTAAGAGCTTTCCGAGTTTTGTTTTGCCCACTTCTTCATCTTTTTTCCAATATTCCAGAAACTTACTTGCATCATGCAGAAGATCTCCTGCTATCAGAAAATCCATATTGAGACGAACCCCGTATGCCTCCTGAACACATTTTGCAAGTCTCCATGCAGCTTCCGTGCAGACTGCCTCATGGTGTATCAGAAATGTATTTTTCTTTGTCGGATCTGCATGAATCATCGGGACATCGTTCACATGCTCAAAGCTGCTTTCTGACAGCATCTCCTGATAAATTTCCAAAACATCCTCCTTCAGCTTTTCATTATGAATTTGAGCCAGGAGCATTTCAAATTCATCAATTTTGAAAGTACCGTCCATCCTGTACTCCTTTCTCCTATTTGGTATGGGTAATTAAATAGTTTTTGTCCTTTGCCCGCAGTGGGAGGCCTGCCATCTTACTGCATATATCCTCGTCAATTCTCTCACAGAAATACAAAATTAAGGCTTCCGGAGTTGTTGGGATCCTTCCTGTTTTTTCCGAATTGCTGATGATCATATGAATGACCTCCACAGGAATTTCCTGACGAAACGCCTCATTGATTCCAAAAAACTGATCTGCGTAAAGACGTCCTTCTTCCGTCTTTTGTACTCCGCCAACAACCGGATGATATTCTAAAATTTTACCCACGTCATGAAGCAGGCAGCCGGCAATCAGACAATCTCTGTCTATATCCAGCTCTTTATATCCTTTTCCATAGACTTCAGCCAAATTAACCGCATATTCCGTCACATTACATGTATGCTTTACAAGACTGATGGCCGTACAATTAATCCCTGATGGAATATCATAAATACTGTTCCACTCACTTTTATTAAATAAATTTTCCCAGACTGCCTGCACTGCAAAGCGAAGCTTTTCATCCTGAATTTTGGACAGATATCTTTGAAATTCCAGCAAAAATCCTTGCTTTTTCATTTTTTCCCTCCGTTCTATTTCAGCACCTTACGGATAATTTCCTCCATTTCCCGGTCATCTGCGTATGTCTTTTTTCTGCAAATCTCCATCATATTTTCATAAATTTCATCAATCTGTGCATCCGTAGCTGTGAGCCCCATAGCTTCTATCTTCACCGGGATTGCTCCATGACGCCCGGGCGGTGTTGTACCGCCCCAAATAATTTCACGTTTCTGCCCCAATTCCTCTGCTACAATGTTTTCAAAGACCAACCAGTCCCCTCGCAGGCAAAACGGGATTTTTCTACCTAGATAGGAATAGGCATATTCTCCTGTAATTGGTGCATTCTTTGGAATCGGAATACCATACAGTTCTTCCACTAATTTACTCAAACCATACAGCTTACTCATGTCAATTCCTGTCTCTATATTACAGAGAACCTTCAGAGCTGCCGCTGCCTGCTCCAAAGGCGCATTGCCAGTCCGATGTCCTGTTCCATTAATTGTCACATCAGCGCCCGCAGCTCCAGCTTTAATCCCCATTACCGTATTGGCAACAGCCAGGCCGAAGTCATTATGACAATGTACGAAAACTTTAATATCAGGACCGACGATCTCTCTTACATATTTTACAAGAAACTGCATGGTATCCGGCGTAAACCATCCTCTTCCATCATATACAGTCACTCTGTCGGTTCCTGCTTCTGCAAAACTTTTGTATGCTGTCATAAAATGATCCAAGCGATTCGTCCCCCCGCCTACACATGTCAACATACCCTTCGATTTTGCATACTGGATTGCATCACAGGCTTGCTCAAGGACCCTCTTTTCTCCATCTTCACTGTTTCCACGCTCTGAATTTCCTCGGATTCTATTGATGGATCCAACCAGATTTACCATGTCAAACCCTTCATCTGCCGCAATATCGATATTGTGCCTGTAATCCTTGGCTCGCACATTGATATGGCCTCCCAGTTTTATTTTTATGCCGTTTCGTTTCGCTTCCCTTAAGAATTCCACATGTTCCTTTGTATGCGGATAACCAATCTCTGCCTCCTGGATTCCAGCTTCCTCAAGCTGTTCCAGTATTTTCAAGGTAGTGGAAACACTGGGAAAAACCCCGACAGTGTTAAATCCAGAGCGCAAATCTTCCCTGAGTATTGCCTGAGATGGTTTCTCACTGTTTCCTGGAATTAACGGCGAATCGCCAATTTTGCTGCGAATCCATCGTTTCTGCGGATCCAAGATGGAATCTTCCATCAATATTTTTTCAGATAAATTTGCCATAGTATCCCCTCCATTTTTCTAAATTCGACGTCGGATTTCTTTGATATTTCTACTATACATATTTTTATTTTTCTTTTCGACATTTTTTCAATTTCTGAAACCATTTTCATTTTTTGAAAATATCAAGGAATTGGCACGAAAGTTTACATACTTTTTGGGACAAAAAACTGCCATACATATACCTTCCCGATTTAAGGAGGCTATGTGTATGGCAGTTTGTCTGGCCTTTTCTATATTTCTTTCTTATCCTGAAACTGTTTCAAACGATAATGGGCATAAGCCTGAGCAATAATGTCTGCCGCCACTTGAAGTTGATACGGATGGGACGGCTGGTTCTGCCTGGAAGAAAAATGAATCACCTCATTTAAGAATGCATTCTTTTTTACATAAGGATTCCCTGTTATGAAATAAATTTTAGGCCGTTTTATATTCGGATGGATCCTGTTCTGCGAATATTCATAGTCGAAATAAATCCCCGTATAGCTGAAAATGATGATTAAGTCCTCTTCATCGGCCTGCTCCAGATATTCAATCTGCTGTGAAAAATGTACCTTAGAATTCACCTGCTTACCCAGCATCTGCAAATCTGTCTGAAGATTCATGGCTACGGTTTCCGCTTTAAGCAAACCAAAGACAGAAACCTTTTTATGCATGTGGATATCATTCACCAGCTTTTCCACCTGGACCATATCCAAACTGTTTCCAACCCTGGAAATTCCTTCCAAAACCTGATCTACATAATCTTTTTTCTGCTTCTCGCTGTCCTCAGCCTGAGATCCGACTTCAAATTTCAAATCCGTCTCAGCAATCAGCTCCCTTAGTTCCGCAAAGTCATTTAATCCCATATCACGACAGAATCGACTGATGGAACTAGGCGATACAAAACACTTCCTTGCCAACTCTTTAATTGAGGTATTTCTCACTTCATCCAAATGCTCAAGAAGATACGCTGCAATTTGACTGTTTGTTGAATTCATAGACTGACTGGACACTTCAGCCAGAAGCAAAATCGGAAGTTTCCCATAAAACATCGGGCTTCCCCCTTCCATCACTTATGATACGGCATCCCCAGGCTGATCCGGTAGCTCCTGTAAATCTGCTCCAAAAGAATCACCCGCATGAGCTGGTGGGGAAACGTCATCCTGGAAAAGCTCAAGGAAAAATCGGCCCGCCGCATGACGGCCTCCGAAAGCCCCAGTGAGCCGCCTATAATAAACTGAATATGGCTTACGCCGCCGATGCCGAGGCTGTCGATTTTGTCTGCCAGCTCCTCGGAGCTCATCATCTTTCCCTCCACCGCCAGAGCAATCACATAAGCGCCGTCCTTCACATGGGAGAGTATCCTGGCGCCTTCCTTTTCCTTTACCTGTTCCGCCAGGGCGCCGTCCAGCCTGTCCGGCGTCTTCTCGTCGGCCACCTGCACGATTTCCAGCTTGCAGTAGCTTCCAAGCCGCTTTCCGTATTCGGCCACGGCCTGCTCAAAGAACTTTTCCTTAATTTTCCCGACTGCGATTACCGTAATTTTCATCGTTTCCTGCGGCCCTTTCTAAAATTCCAGAAGCATGTCGTACCACACGGCGCCGCCGTGAACGGACTTCGACACGCCGAGATTCCGGTATCCGAAGGACTCATAATAATGAATCAAACGAGCCTTGCAGGTTAAGATCAGTCCTTTTCTCTCCTTCTTTCCGGCGTCCGCAATCAAATGCCGCATCAGCGCAGCCGCAATTCCCTGTCCTCGGAATTCCGGCATCACGTCCAGCCCGAAAATGCTCTGATAGCCGCCTTTGGGATTATGTAAATTGCTGTCCTCGAACATTTCGTCACGGATCGTCTGTTCGTCGGTGACGCATCCGTTGATGAAGCCGATGATTTTTCCGTCATGGACAGCCACAAAAAAGCTCTCCGGAAACGTCCCGATCCGGCTTTCAAGGGCCTTCTTTCCTGCCGCCTCTGCCGCCGGGAAGCAGGCCGCCTCCACGGCCGTCACTTCTTCCAGGTCTTCGCTCTTTACTCCGCGTATGATAAATTCCGTCATGGGATTCTCCTTTTCTTATGCTCTGAAATAATAGCCGACGCCCCATTTTGTATGAACGTATTTGGGGTCGCTGGGGCTTGGCTCGATCTTCTCTCTTAAACGCCTCACATGGACGTCCACGGTTCGCACATCGCCCGTATCCATGGCTTTATTTCCCCAGACGTATCCGAGAAGCGCCTCTCTGCTGTACACCTTGTTGGGGTTCGTCACCAAAAGCTCTAAAAGGTCGAATTCCTTCGCCGTCAGGTTGATCTCCCGCTCCTTTATGAAGACACGCCGCCCCTCCCGGTCAAGCTTCAAATCGCCGCAGACTACCGTGTGGGTCTCCTGCTTTGCGCCTCTCCCGGCTTTCTTGGAATTGCGCCGCATGATGGCCTTGATCCTGGCTTTCACCTCCAAAATGTTGAAGGGCTTTGTGATATAGTCGTCGGCGCCGTATTCCAGGCCCAGGATCTTATCCATGTCGCCGCCCTTGGCCGTCAGCATGATGATCGGCATCTCGGAAAACTCCCGGATGGTCTGGCACACCTCAAGCCCGTCATGCTTTGGAAGCATCACATCTAAAAGCACCACATCATACTCTTTTGCCTTTGCCATCTCTATGGCTTCCTCGCCGTCATAGGCGCAGTCCACCTCATATCCGTCCTGCTCCAGGCTGAACCGGATTCCTTTCACAATCAGTTTTTCATCGTCAACCACCAAAACTTTAGCCATCTCTTCCTCCCACTTCAAACTGTGATACTGTCCTTTATCTTCTGAAACATGGCATCCTTGATGCCTGGGACGTTTTTAATCTCTTCAATCTTTTTAAAACCGCCGTTTTCCGTGCGGTAGCGGATAATGTCGCCGGCCCGGGACTCGCCGATGCCGCTTAATGTCATCAGCTCTTCTTTTCCGGCTGTATTGATGTTTACGGGGGCCGGCCCATCGGAACTGCTGCTGGAGCCGGAAGCCTCCTGGCCCGTAAGACGGCCGATTTCTTCCATGGAAAGGCCTTCTGCCTCCGCCTGAGTCAGAACCCGAAGCTGCATCCCGTCGCTCACCACGGCCGCCAGGTTCAAACAGTCGGCCGCCGCCTGTTCGGTGAACCCGCCGGCCGCCTCCAGCGCCTCAAAGGCGCGGCTCCCCTCCGGAAGCTCATAGACGCCGGGATTTTCCACCTCTCCGCAGACATGGACGTAAATGACAGGCGGGGCCTCGGATTCCGCCGTGCTTTGGACTCCGGCCGTCCTGCCGTCCGATTCTTCATCCGCAGGCGCCTTAAAAGCTCCATCCGGCATGCCATCTGTTCCCGCGCCGTCCGCCGGCGAAACGCTGTCTTTTCCGCCCGAAACTCCGTTTAAAACTTCTGCCGCCGAATCACCATCTTCTGCGGAAAGGAGAATTTCCTCCCCGCTTCCCGCAAAAAGCCCCTGCCCGTCTCCGGCTCCCCGAAAAAAGCCGTAATAAAGACCGGCCGCGGTCATAAACACCGCAGCCGCCGCGATTTTCCAATATTTTTTTAAATTATCCAACATGCGGCACCTCCCAAAGCGTTTTTTCTCCCGCTTCGGATGCCCCTGTTTTGCCTACTTCTATTCTATCCAAACATCCGCCCAAACACAAGCCCTTATTTCAGAAAAATCCGGAGGCACCATGGGAATCTAGTAACGGAAGATCACGATGCCTGCAATGGCGATGAGCGCCCCGATGAGCTTTTTCCACTCAAAACCGGCCCGCTCCACGCCGAAAAGGCCGAAAAGCTCGATGCCGTAGGCCACAATGATCTGCGTCACCACGATGAGAAGTGTCGCTTTCGCAGGCCCCAGGCCGTCCATGCTCTTGATGACCGTCCAGGTAATAAACGCCCCCATGACGCCGCCAAGCAGCATGTATTTCCGGTCCACCGAAAACATGCCCATGATCTCCCCGCGGCCTGTGAAAAAGTATAAAAGGACGCAGGTTACAAAGGCGGAGAGCTGTACCCATCCGGCAGCCGCCCAAATGCTGCTCTGTTTTGTGACCTCCGTGTTAAAGACTCCCTGTATGCTCATGAGAGCGCCGGAAATCAGCGCCACAAGAATTCCCCACATAAAAAACCTCCTGAAAATGAATTACCATTAGTATCTCATTTCCAGGAGATTCTATACTTTTCCAGAAGAAAAACGGTGCCTGCGCGGCTGCGTACACCCGTTTTACAGAAAGAACACTTCCGTCACATAGACGGCGGCGATGGCCGCGCAGGCCACGGTCACAAGGCCTCGCCTGAAATAGCTTAAAACCAGGGCCACAGCCGTTCCCACGAGGGCCGAAACCAGGCTTCCGGTGGACGTGAACACGTCGGGGAAGGTCATGGCGCCCAGAACGGCATATGGCGTATAATCCAAAAACGACCGGATATACCGGGATTTGATCTGCTTTCTGAATACCGTTAACGGCACCACCCTCGGCACATAAGTCACAAGTGCCATGATAAAAATGCAGATAAGAATCCGCTTCGTCTCCATATCAGCCTTCCTCCCCTGTCACATATTCTTCTTCCGCCTTCGGGAACAGGACGGCGCCTGCCCCTGCCCCGATCACCGTCGCCAAAATAATCCGAAAACCCGAGGATATAAAGGAAAACGCCGGCACATAAAGGAGCAGGCAGTTGACTGCCACGGCAATCACAAGAATCCACAGCACATGGACGGAGTCCCTGGCCGCCGGGACGATCAAAGCGATAAACATGCCGTAGAGGGCGATGCCCATGGCGTTCTGGAGCGCCTCAGGCAGCATGGACGAAATGCAGGCGCCCATGACCGTCCCGAAATTCCAGCCGAAAACCGGCATGGCAATGAGCCCGAAAAGATACGCCGCCGAGAGCCGCCCTAGCTTTAAGGAGGCCACCACGAAGGTCTCGTCGGTGACGCCGAAGCCAAAGCCCATGCGCTTTAAGGTGCCGATGCCGCTCTCTAACTTCTGTCCCAGAGACAGCGACATCAGCATATATCGTAAGTTGATGACAAAGGTCGTCATCGCAAGTTCCATGTATCCCGCCCCCGCAAGAATCAGGTTCGTTCCCGCAAACTGCCCTGCGCTCGTCAGGTTCGTGAGGGAGATGAAGCATGCCGCCCAGACGGGAAGCCCGCCGGAGACGGCGATAAAGCCGAAGGTAAAGGCCACCGGCGCGTATCCAAGGCCAATGGGAAGCCCTGCCTTTAATCCCCTCTTAAATTCCATTTTCCAGTTCATCCTCTGGTGCCTCCAGGTTTCATTATTCTGTCGTTACGGCCGGAAGGGAAGAAAGATCCCGGGATATTCCCCGGTCATCCGGTTCTCTTCGCAGACGATTTTTCCGCCGGCAATCACGGCTTTGATGCCGGCAGAAAGCCGGTTGGAGCAGACGTAGTCCGCCTCGTCGGAAATATTCTTCTCATCGAACAGCACGAGATCCGCGTCCATGCCGTCGGCGATCCGTCCCTTTGAAGCCAGATGGTAGGTGTCCGCCGGAAGCCCCGTCATTTTATGGATCATTGTCTCCAGGGACATGAGCCGCTGTTCGCGGACAAAAAGCCGGATGGCCCGCGGGAACGTGCCCCAGCTTCTCGGGTGGGTCTTGCCGTCCATGCTGATGGTGAGCCCGTCGGTGCCGATCATCGTAAACGGCGCCGAAACGATACGGAAAAGGTCTTCATCACCCATGGAAAAATAGATGGCGCTGCACTGGCTCCCGTTTTCCTCTACCAGGTCGAAAAACACCTCGAATGGGTCTGCGCCAAGCTCCCGTGCATACTCCGAAATCCGCTTCCCGTCTGCCTCCGGCCGTTTCGGGCAGCCGCCGATTAAGATCCTGTCAAAGCCGCCGCACTGGCGGTAACGGCCGTCCTCATAGGCCTCCATCTTTTCCCGGATTTCCTTCCGTATCTTCTTATCCTTTAAGGCGGACATGAGCCATTCCGTCCCCTTTGTGAAATACTCCGCCGGGATGCAGGCCGCAAGCTTCGTCATGGAAGCCGTATAGGGGTACACGTCCGCGGTGACGGAGAGCCCCTCGCTTCTGGCTTCTTCTATCTTTTTAAGCGTCTGTCCGGAAAGCCCCCAGTTTTTCTTCCCGCAGACTTTATGATGGGAAATATTTAAGGAAACTCCCGTGCGCCGGGAAACTTCCAGCACCTCGTCCATGGATTCCAAAATCCCCGAGCCCTCGTTCCGCATGTGGGTCGTGTGGATTCCGCCGTACCGCTTCACGACGGCACACAGCCTGGACACCTCATCCACGTCCCCGTAAGCACTCGGCGGATAGAAAAGGCCGGTGCTGATACCGGCGCAGCCGTTTTCCATGGCCTCTGTGAGAAGCTCTTCCATCCGGCGAAGCTCTGCCTCCGACGCCTTTCTATCGGAATTTCCCATGACCGCCATCCGCAGGGTCGAATGTCCCATGAAAACCATCATGTTGGCTGACAGTTCCTGACGGCCCAAAAACGCGGCAAACTCCCTCATGTTCCGAAATTCGCCCATGTGCTCCCGTTCCAAATCGCCGAGCATCAGCGCGTTGGCTGCGACCATGTCCTTTGTTTCCTCTGTCACCGGGAAAAAGCTGCTGCCGCACTGGCCGGCAATCTCCGTGGTAATCCCCTGGGAAGTCTTGCAGAGCCTTGCGTAGTCATGTCCGGCCACCAGATCGCCGTGGGAATGGACGTCGATAAAGCCGGGGCAGAGAACCATCCCCCGGCCGTCTATGGTTTTAAGGGCCTCCGCCTCCGTTCCGGCAAAGAAAATCGTTCCATTCTTTACGGCCACGTTCTCCCGCCTTCGCGGCGCGCCTGTCCCATCGATCACTTCCGCATGCTGTATCAGTAAATCGTACATCATTCCGTTCCTCCTCTCCATATTATCTGCCCTTTTCCTTCTTTTGTCAACGGAAGCCGGCATGATGCATATTATTCATTTTTCATTTATAAAAATTCATTTTCTGCTTGACTTTTCCGGAAACGGGTTGTATATTGATTAAAGCATCGAACCTATTAAAAAGCTCTGGAGGAGAAAGTTATGAAGGAAAAAGTAATTCTTGCATATTCCGGCGGTCTTGATACCACCGTTCTGATTCCGTGGTTACAGGAAAACTACGATTATGAAGTCATCTGCGTCTGCATCGACGTGGGACAGGGAAATGAGCTGGACGGCCTTGAAGCGCGCGCAAAATACTGCGGCGCATCCAAGCTTTACATCGAGCACGTGACCGACGAGTTCTGCGAGGAGTACATCGCTCCCTGCGTAAAGGCCAACGCGACTTATGAATACAAATATCTGATCGGCACGGCCATGGCCCGTCCGCTGATCGCAAAAATCCTTGTGGACATCGCAAAGAAAGAGGGCGCTGTCGCCATCTGCCACGGCGCTACGGGAAAAGGAAACGATCAGGTGCGCTTCGAGCTTGGCATCAAGGCGCTGGCTCCGGAAATGAAGATCATCGCTCCCTGGAGGACATGGAACATCCAGTCCCGCGAGGAGGAGTTAGAATACTGTGCAAAGCACAACATCGACCTGCCGTTCAAGGCTGACAACAGTTACAGCCGCGACAGAAACATCTGGCACATCAGCCATGAGGGACTGGAGTTGGAAGACCCGGCTGCCGCTCCCAACTACGATCACATGCTCGTCCTCGGCGTGACGCCGGAGAAGGCGCCGGAGGAAGGCGCAGAGATTACCATCTCCTTTGAAAAGGGCGTCCCGGTTGCATTAAACGGTGAGAAGATGAAATACGCTGACCTGCTTACAAAGCTCAACGAGCTGGGCGGAAAGCACGGCATCGGCATCACCGATATCGTAGAAAACCGTATGGTCGGCATGAAGTCCCGCGGCGTCTATGAGACTCCCGGCGGCACCATCCTGATCGAGGCCCACAAGCAGCTTGAGGAGCTGATCCTCGACAAGGAAACCCTGAAATACAAGAAGAACATCGACAACGAGTTTGCCGATGTGGTTTATTCCGCAAAATGGTTCAGCCCCCTGCGTGAGGCGCTCCAGGCTTTCGTGGAGTCCACCCAGGAGTACGTGACCGGCGAATGCAAGATGAAGCTCTATAAGGGCAACATCATCAAGCAGGGCACCACGTCCCCGTATTCCCTCTACAATGAGAGCATCGCTTCCTTCACCACAGGCGACCTCTACGATCACCACGACGCCTCCGGCTTCATCAACCTCTACGGCCTTTCCACTAAGGTTCGGGCGATGAAGATGGCGGAAGTGGAGAAGAATCAGAAGTAAGAGAAAAATGAATCTGGCCGCCCGGCTCCCGCATTTCCACGGATGCCGGGCGGCCTTTTTTGTCCCTACTCTCTTAATAAGAAGGTTCCGAGCCGCTCTTTCGTCTGCTTTCCGTATAACAGCGCCGGTTTTCCGCCCATGAACACATGGACGATCCCCTCCGGCTTCTGGAACGGATTTTCGTAGGTGGCCTTGTCGGTCACGGTCTCCGGGTCAAAGACGGTCAGGTCTGCCGTCATGCCCTCTTTTATAAACCCGCGGTCTTTTAAGCCGATGTACTCGGCCGACTGCCCCGTCATCCGGCGCACGGCCGTCTCCAGGCTGCAAAGCTTTTTCTCCCTCGCCAGCCGCAGGAATCTCGGGAAGGTGCCGTAGTTTCTCGGATGGGGCTTTCCCTGGTTGTCCTCCGGGGACAGGGATAAGGAACGCCCGTCGCTTCCGATGGAGAAATCGTTTTGGCGCAGCATCAGATCCACGTCCTCCTCGCACATGGCAAAGGAGATGCAGACAGCCCCCGCATCAGTCTCCACGGCCACTTTTGCAGCCGCCTCCGCCATGGAACAGTGAAGCTCCTTACTGATCTGCCAGATCGTCTTCCCGTCGGCCTGTTCAAATCGGCCGTCCGTCGTCACCACGAGAAGGGACTCTCCGGCTGCCTGATCACAGAAGGTCTTTTCCAGCTCTGCCATCAGACGCCCTCTCTCTTTTTCATCCTTTAGCATTCGCACGGCCGTCTGCCTTCCGCCCTGGATTGACCATTTGGGGAACGAATTGGTGATGCCGGAGGAAGACGCCGTATAGGGGTAGACGTCTGCCGTCACATGGATGCCCGCTTTCTGGGCCTCATGGACATTTTCGATGTACTCGGCCGCATGTCCCCAGGCGGCGCGGCCGCTGGCTTTAAAGTGGGCAATGTGGACATGGGCGCCTGTCTGCCTGTAAATCTCATACATTTCCTCCAGGGACTTCGGCGTCCCGAGGCCCTGGTCACGCATATGGGAGGTGACGATGCCGCCGTACCTGGCGACGATCTCCCCGAGGGAGCAAAGTTCCTCCTGATCCGACGACACGCCCGGCGTGTATCCAAGTCCCAGAGAAAGGCCCCATGCACCGGCACGCATGTCTGCGTCAAGAAGCTCTCTCATGGCATCCAGCTCCGCCTTCGATGCCTTTCTGTCGTCATAGCCCATGACGCCGCCACGGAGCGCCCCATGGCCGATTAACGGGATCAGGTTCGTTCCCATCTTCTTTCCGTCCCGCTTCACCTTCTTTAAAAATTCCGAAAAGGACGGCGACGCGTATTCCGCGGCTTCCCGGCCGGCAAATTTCCGCATCCAGGAAAGGTTTTCTGCCGGGCATGGATAAATCGTGCTGCCGCACTGGCCGGCAAGCTCACTCGTCACACCCTGATAAATCCGGCTTTCTCCCCGGTCGTCCACGAGAAAATACGTGTCCGAGTGGGAATGGATGTCGATAAAGCCCGGCGCCGTCACAAGCCCCTCTCCGTCGATCACAAGCTCTGCCTCCTCATGGATTTCCGGCGCAATCGCTGCGATTTTCCCGTCCATGACGGCCAGGTCTGCCCGGTATGCCGGGGAGCCGGTTCCGTCGATGATACGGGTGTTTTTGATGATAAGCTGATACATAATAACCCCTCTTTCCCCTTTTATTTCGCACAAATCTATCCTTATTATATCGGCTTTCCCGCTATTTGTACAGAAGATTCCCCTTGACAATTCCTCGCTTTCATGCAACAATCGTTATGTAACATTTGTTTTTTATCGTATAAGATGAGGAAATGTAAAAATGCCGCCGAAAGCGAAAATAACAAAACCCATGATTTTAGATACGGTCCTTGCACTCACCCGCACGCTCGGCTTCGAGGCCGTGAACGCAAGGAGTATTGCAGACAGCCTGGGATGTTCCACGCGTCCTATTTTCACCTGCTGTGAAAATATGGAGGAATTAAAGAAAGAATTCCTGGATTTCGCCTTTGCTTTTTATGAGCAGTATGCCGATGACTATGGAAAGGCTTTTCCGGTTGCGCCATGTCTTCGCCTGCCGCTCTCCTATCTCGCTTTTGCGAAGGAAGAGCCCCATCTTTTCCGGCTTCTGTTCGTCGATGCCATGGAGCTTGACATGAAGGCGGCGGACGACTTTTATAGGGAGCTTGGAAACGAAAAAAAAGCCAGGGAGTTTTCGGGACTTCTCGGCCTGGAACCAGTGCGGGGGCGGGAAATTTTCCTCGACCTTTTCCTTTATTCCCACGGCATGGCTGTCCTGATGGCCGCCGGGAAGCTCTCGTGGAGTCTTAAGGAGGCCGAAATGCGGCTTGAAAATTTTCTGGATGCCATGATTTCACAGGAAAAGGAGATGGAAAAGCATGACGAACCGGTATCTGATTGATTTTTACCGCCATTACGACGAGGACGGCCGCCTTGCGTCCCGGCACGGCTCCGTGGAATTTCTCACCACCATGCACTATATCGAAAAATATTTAAGGCCGGGCTTCCGGATCCTTGAAATCGGCGCCGGAACCGGGCGTTATTCCCATGCGCTTGCAAGGCGCGGCTATGAGGTGTCGGCGGTGGAGCTGGTGGAACACAACATCGAAGTGCTGAAAGAGAATACGGAAGAAGGGGAAAATCTCTCTGTTTTCCATGGAAATGCCCTGGATCTTTCGTTTCTTTCGGAGGAACAGTACGATCTCACGCTCCTTTTGGGGCCGCTCTACCATCTTTACACCGACGCGGACAAACGGCAGGCCATCCGAGAAGCCCTGCGGGTGACAAAGACAGGCGGAATTCTTTTTGCCGCATACGTCATCTCCGACGGCTGCCTGATCGACGAGGGCTTTCTTCGCGGGAACATAAGCGTCGCCGATTATGTGAAAAACGGGCTTTTAGAGCCGGAGAGCTTTACCGCCAGGTCAGGGCCTGAGGATTTGTTTGAGCTGGTGCGGAAGGAGGACGTCGACCGTCTGATGGCCGGCTTTCCCGTCGAAAGGCTTCACTATGCCGCCTCCGACGGCTGCGCCCTGTTACTGCGGGAGGCCATCGACGCCATGGATGAGGAGACCTTTGCGCTTTATTTGAAGTATCATTTCGCCGTGTGTGAGCGGGAAGATCTGGTGGGGATTACGAGCCATGCGGTTGATGTTTTCAGGAAGGTGGGATGAGGGAGCTGCCTGACCGGGAACTGACGGTGATTGTTTACGGCAGGAAGATGTGCTATACTTGGACTGATAAATGGTTCTGTGTAGGAATTTTCATGTAAAAAAGGGGAATTTTAATGGCAAAAATGACGGTATATCATGGCAGTTATATGCCAGTTGAGCATCCTGAGATTCGTCTTGGGAGAAATACCAAGGATTTCGGAACAGGGTTCTACTGTACGGTTATCAAAGAACAGGCACAAAGATGGGCAAAACGCTATGACACAAAAATCGTATCCATTTATGAAGTACGATTGAATCCGGATTTGAAGATCAAAGAGTTTATAGATATGACGGATGAGTGGCTGGATTTTATTATCGCCTGCCGAAGCGGCAAAAGCCATGATTATGATATTGTAATCGGTGCCATGGCGAATGATCAGATTTACAATTACATTTCTGACTATGTGGACGGAGCGATTACCCGCGAGCAGTTTTGGGTATTGGCAAAATTCAAGTACCCCACTCACCAGATCAATTTCTGCACCAAAGAAGCATTAAAATGCCTGGAGTATCGCGGATTTGAGGAGGTTCAAACGCAATGGTAGGATATGGACGGGAAAATCCAAAAGACAACGATTTATTTTTCACATGCAGTCTGATTGATTATATCGCACGGAAAACAAAAAATGAACGTGTTGAGGTTGTGAACCAGTTAGGAAAAAAGCGGCTCGCAAAGATTTACGAGCTCGCAGACATCTACCACAGTGACAATATTGACCGTGTCAGCGATGATTTTATCAGGGAAGCCGGAATCCAAACAGGCACTTTTGACAATGTAAAAACATGCGGCTATGCGATTCCGTCCCATTGGGACATTGGGAAAGTGTATAAACGGCTGATTAAAGGCGTGGCCCAGGAGGAACAATGCGGAATCCTGGAGGCATTATGGCGGGTCTACCACTCCTTTATCAGCGGAAAAATCGACGATTACAACAGCAGCATGTATTACGAAAATCCTTCGTATCTTCTGGAATGCTATCTGGAAAATAAAGTGATTTGACGGCTATTCCTGCCTCACACTCCCGTTTTGCCCATCCCTTCCTAAAAACCTCACAACCGCCCGCACCCCCTCCGCCGTATTCTCCATCTCACAGACGCCTCCGTGCCGCTCCAGAATCATCCGCACCAGGTAAAGCCCCAGGCCGCTGCCGCCGGTGCTCCGGCTCCGCGAAGGCCTCTTCCCGGTAAAAGGCCTCGAAAAGATGCGGCAGGGCGGCCTCTCCGATGCGGCAACGACATCCTTATGAAACCATTTTTAGAAATAGGATGCCGATTATTCCTACTACTTGGTTTTCCAGTAGCCAGTTTTATTAGAACCAATCCGTTCTATTAGCTGCTTCGATTTCAGTGCGGAACACAGACGATTAACCGTTCTCGGAGATTTTCCAAGTTCTACGGCAATTTCATTCACGGTTGCATTTCCGTTGCGCATCAAAATTCCAAGCACTGCTGCTTCCTGTTCACTTATTGCGCCATTTATCACGCCATTTATCGCGTCACTTGGCGCAATATTTCGATCCATACGTGACAGCGCCAGACAAAAATAAGACTCATGATTCTCGTAAGTAACAGCGACTTTCTGCCGTTCACAGGCAGAATAGATTTTCCGCAAACCGGATCCAAAAGATTCCACATCCTTGCAGCGATAAAGCACCTGGGCAATCACCTCGTTCCGCAATGCCGACGGCAGATCCCATTTTGCATAATCTGCCGGGGCATACTCACTGGCAAAAGAGCCAGGATTAACAAAGGCAATACGATTTGAATAGATGTCTACCTCATGTTGGACGGGAATATCATAGCGGGCATGTACAAAGCTATTGATTACAGCCTCACGGACAGCCTCAATCGGTATCTCAGGGATTTCATCCCGATGAATCCCATCCGGATTCAACACTACACGCCAACGAATATTTCTGACAACATATTTTACAGCCGCATCAATCAATTGGAAAAGATTTCCTTCTTCCCGGCAGATATCCAGAGATGTCTCTTTGTGCTCCGTTGCGAACACAGCCATTTTTAATGTTACAGGTTTATTTTTGGAAAAAAGAACTCGTCCGGCATTGGTAAGCTTCCCATCTCTTAACAGGTAAAGCTGTTTCAAAATTCCATCGACAGAAAATGAGAACTCTGGCAACCGCCCACATTTAACTGCTTTATCATAAAAGCTCTTTAAACTTTCCACATCAACGTCCTCGGCGGTTTCGATGGACAATTTATTTTCCCAATGATCCTCATATTCTTTACCGATCATCAGTCTGCGAAGTTCGGTCGGGGTCAGTTCACGATCCTCATCCGCAATGCGGATATAGTATCTTCCAAAAGCTGAATATGGTATGTCGCTTCCCTCGAAAGCAACATGAATCACCTCAACACCATCTATTTCTTCAATCCGGACAGAAGGAAATATCTGCGGTTTGATGGATTCAAAGATTTTTCAGGAAACATCCCGCACCGTAGAATCCTTAATTTCAAATTGGTTTGGCGTTCCATCATTTTTAATTCCCAGAAAGAGGTCTCCCTTTTTATGCTTGTTCAGAATGCTGGCTATGGAGATCATCCTCTAAAAACCTCACAACCGCCCGCACCCCCTCCGCCGTATTCTCCATCCCACAGACGCCTCCGTGCCGCTCCAGAATCATCCGCACCAGGTAAAGCCCCAGGCCGCTGCCGCCGGTGCTCCGGCTCCGCGAGCCGTCTTCCCGGTAAAAGGCCTCGAAAAGATGCGGCAGGGCGGCCTCTCCGATGCGGGCGCCCGTGTTTTCCACCGTCACGGCAGGGACGCCTTCCAGTCTCCCGCACCAAAGGCGGATTTTGGCTCCCGCCGGGGAATAAAGGGACGCGTTGGAAAGGAGATTTCCAAAGGCCTTTTCCAAAAGGGCGGCATCCCCGGAGACAAAAATTCCAGGCGTCAGGGAGGTTTTAAACACCTGTTCCCGCTGCGCCGCAAGCTCCGAGTAAAGAGCCGCCTGTTTTTCCAGAATTCTTGACAGTTCCACCGGCTCTTTCTTCACCGTTTCCGCGCCGGCTTCCATGCGGGCGATGGAAAGCATCTCTTCAATCAGCTTTTCCATCCGTCCCGTCACCTGGAGGGAGCGGAGCAGGTACTTGTCCCGGTCTTTGTAGATATCCACGCCCTCCAGCATGCCGGAAAGCTGGCCTTTTAAAATCGTGACCGGCGTCTTAAGCTCATGGGAGGCGGCGGAAAAGAACGCCATCCGCTGACGGTCCAGCTCCCTCTCCCTCTCCACTTCTCCGCGCAGAATGCGATTAGCGTCTTCTAACTCTTTAAGAGCGCCGGACAGCCTGCGTGCCATCTGATCCAGGCTGCGGCCCAGCTTCCCGATTTCGTCCTGCCGTTTTTCCCCGCATTCCCACTGAAAATCCAGTTCTGCCAGCCGTCCGGCGATATGGCTTAAGCGGACAATAGGCCTGGTAATGTACCTGGAATAGACGAAGGCGCAGACGACCGAGAGAAAAAGCAGCAGGACAAACAGCCACGGCGCCATCTTTATGAGGGCCCGCACCGCCATGTTTTCCGCCTGCATCCGGGGCGTGACGTGAAGGACGTACCGTTCTTCGCTGCCTGCAAACTGCACGTCGGCCATGACCGCGCTCTGTTCCGACATGGTGACGGACACGGTGCCGTCTGCCCCGCTCCCGCCCGGCGCCTCTGCAATGACCGCGGCGATTTCCGTCCCGCTTTCTTCCTCATAAACCGGAACGACAGACAGGCTGGAACCGGTGTCCACCGGCATCCCGTAACGATCCGTCACGGCCGCGTCGGCACCGGCGGAGCGGATAAACGAGTCGATAACAGCGCCGCTTTCTTCCAGTTCCACTTCTTTTAGCTGTTTCACAAGGTTTTCCGTCTGCCGCATTAAGTCGCTGCTCATGACGGCCGTATAGGTAACAGGAGTTACCCATGCGATCAGGCCGAAGGTAACGGCCGACGCGGAAAACAGGATTACCGCCGTTATAAGAAAAATGCGGATGGTCAGGCTTTCACGGATTTTCTTTCGCAGCACGGTAGCCAATCCCCCTTACGGTTTCAATATAGTCACGCCCAAGCTTCCGGCGGAGATTTTTCATGTGGCTGTCCACCACGCGCTCATCGCCGAAAAAGTCATAGCCCCAAAGCCTGGAAAGCAGCATTTCTCTCGTAAACACGCGCCCCGGCTCCGAAAGGAACGTGTACAGAAGCTCAAACTCCCTGGCCGTCAGATCCAGGGGCTTTCCGCCTGCGATGGTCTCCCTCGTATCGAGATCCATGTCCACATCCCGATAATGAAGGCGGTTCCCCGTCCCCGTGCCCCCGCTCCGACGCAGGATCACGCGGATTTTCTCCAACAGCACCGGCATGGAAAAGGGCTTCGTCACATAATCGTCGATGTCCATGCCGAAGCCGCGGAGCTGTTCCGCCTCCCCGTCCAGAGCCGTAACCATGAGAATGGGCACCTGCGACTTTCTGCGGATCAGCTCACAGACGCCGAAGCCGTCGATTTTCGGGAGCATCAAATCTAAAAGGACAAGGTCGAAAGACATTTCCTCAAACATCGAAAGTGCCGCCACACCGTCCCCCACCGCATGGGGCTCATAACCGGCTTCCCGGAGATAGGCGCAGAGAAGCTCCTGGATATCCGGCTCATCTTCTGCAATTAAAATTCGTTTCATAACAATCACCTGTCCATCAGTATAGCATGGAATTATGAATTTATGATGGAGAAACCGGCACAGATAAAAATTTTCCGGACATGGCCAACGCCGGAATGCAGAATCTCCACATAAAACACATAAAAATTCCAGCCCTGCTCCATAAAAGCCTGGTATCCTTCCTGTATTCTGAAAGAAAGGATTGTGAACATCATGGAAATTGCCATTCAGAACGTCAGCATGACGTACCAAAACGGCAGGCAGGCTTTAAAGGATTTGAACCTTACCCTGCGCGCGCCGAGCCTCGTCGGGCTTTTAGGCCCCAACGGAGCCGGGAAGTCTACTCTCATGAAACTTTTGACGGCCGCTCTCCTGCCTACGGCTGGCCAGGTTCTCATTGACGGCTCGCCGCTCCCCAAAGCGGAACGCAGGCTGAAGGCGCAGCTCGGCTGCCTGCCCCAGGACTTCGGCCTGTTTGATGAACTCACGGTGGCGCAGTTCCTTGACTATATGGCCGCCCTTAAAGAGCTGAAGAACCAGAAGGACGCCGTCAGAGAAGCCATCTGCGCCGTCGGCCTGGAGGAAAAAGCACGGGCAAGAATCCGCACCTTATCAGGCGGCCAGCGCCAGCGCGTCGGCATCGCACAGGCATTGTTGGGAAACCCGCCTCTCCTGATTCTCGATGAGCCCACGGTGGGGCTTGACCCGGAGGAGCGGCTCCGCTTTCGGAACCTGTTCTCCCATGCGGCGCAGAAACGCCTTGTACTTTTGTCCACCCATATTATCGAGGACGTGCAGTCGGTCTGCGGCCAGATCGTCGTCCTGAGCCACGGAAACGTCCTGTTTTCCGGAAGCCCGGCTGAGCTGATCCGGCTCGCCTGCGGCCATGTGGGAACCTTCTGGGAAGACGAAGCGCCAAAAGGGCATGGTCTTTCCATCACCGCCAGGGTCAATACCAGCCAGGGCATCCGCTGCCGGACGGTATCCCCCGAGCTCCCGGATTTTGCCCGTGCCGAGGAGCCGACACTGGAGGACGCCTACCTCTATCTCCTTTCAAAGGAGGCCGCAGAATGAAACGGTTTTCTCTTCTCTCCCTGGAATTTCGGCGGCTTTTAAAAAGCCGTCTCACCTGGCTTATCCTGCTTTTAACCATGGTTTCGCCGGTTCTTGGCCTGATCCTTTATAAACCGGCCTCTGCAAAAACCATGCTTTCCATGTACCTTGCAAACCCGGCCATCGCCGGCGGTGCGGCAGGCGGCCTGCTTTTTGGCTTTCTCACGATTTACGAGCTGAACCGGACATCCCAAAACCGCATGGAAGTGCTGACGGACGCAGTGGTTTCCCCGCTTTTCATGGCGAAGGTGCGTCTTGCGGCCCTTCTTCTTACGGCGGCTCTGGCGGCGGGGATTACGATGACGTTCTGGTTCCCTATAAGCCGGCGCCTGATCGGCTCTGTCTTTGACGAAAGCGATTTTTTCCTTTCCTTCCTGATTTTTATGGCCGCCTCCCTGCCGCTCTCGGTTTTTTCGGCCGCCGCTGCCTGCCAGTTTACGAGGCGGGCGGATCTCTCGGCTGTGGTTTTTCTGGCCTTTTCCGGCTTAAGCCTCACCGTCTGGGCCGGTCACTGGCAGCTCTCGTGGCTGAATCCCTGCGTCTGGGCTTTGTCCGATGACTTCTCGAACTTCCGGATTTTCCGCTCCGTATCCTACATGCGGCTCACCTGGCTTTTGGCTCTGTCCGGCGCATGGATTTTGTCTTATCTCAGCATCCGCCGCTATGGGCTGGGATTTACCGCCTCCTTCCGACAAAATCTCCGGCATATCGGACGGCCGGCCGCTACATTCGTCCTCCTTGCCGCCGCTGCCGTTTCTTTCGTCCGGCAGCCCATGGTGGATCATGAAAATCCCGACCAGACCGTGATGACTTTTCTCGAACTTCCATGGCTGGAGGACGTCGTCTGCACCGGGAGCTCTGCCCAGGTTTTCCCGGATACCGGCGCCGGAACCGTATCCGGCCGGGCCGCCTTCCGGTTCCAGAACACCTCGGGACAGGCCCAGGACGCCGCCTTTGGGATCAATCCCGGCTACGCCGTCACCTCCGTCCGCGCAAATGGACGGGAAGTTCCCTTTTCCGTCAGCGGCTACCAGGAGTTTAACGAAGCCATGCTGACCGCAGAAATCCCGGCAGAGACAGAGGTGGAGCTGACGGTGGAGTACGGCGGGTTCCCGAAAGAGAGCCGCAGCCTCTCCGCCATGCAGGGCCGCTTGGAAATCAGCCAGGAATACCTGTGCCTGGAAAATGCTGCCCTTTCGCCGCGCCTCCTCAATGTGATGCCCGACGAAAACCTGTATCCGGCGGCCGTGGAAATCACGCTGCCAAAGTCCATGACCGTCATCCCCTTCCGGACGGGCGAAGCCAGAATTATCTCGGAACATGCGGACGGGACTGCCACCTGGCGCTATGAATACAACGGCACAGGCGGCATCCTCTACGCCGGGGACTATGTCCGGCAGGTCTTTGAGGCCGGGGGGCTGTCCATTGAGTTTTACTACGGCCGCCGCCATCAGGCCGTCATGGAGGCGGCCAATGCCTCAGAAGCCGTGCAGGCCGTCGTCTCCTACTGCTTAGAGCATTACGGCCTTCCCTCTTTCGGCGCAGACGGCTCGCTCAAGCTGGTGCAGAGCCGTGTTTCGGGCGGCGGCTATGCCACAACCGGCGCAAGCCTTCTGGACGAAGCCGATTTTACCGCCGCAAACTTAAGCGACACCGGAAAAGGCGCCGTCCCCGGCGAAGTGATGATTCATGAGCTGGTGCACCAGTGGTGGGGGCTCGGCTGCATGTTCGATGCCTCGGAGCCGGAAGGCACCTGGTCGGCAGAAGGGCTCACGGTTTATACCACCTGGCGCATCGTAAAGGAGCTTTACGGCGAGGCCTATGCAAGAGAGCACTATGTAAAGCAGTGGCAGGAGGCGGTGGAGGATTATTACCTGGATTTTTATGTGCGGAATCCGGAATATCTGGACATGCTGCCGGAGGAGAAGAAGCTTCTCATCACGGAGGATCTGGCTTATGTGCGGCGGTACTGCGAAATGCCTCTTAAAATTTTGAAAGCGGAAACGCTGGTTGGCGGGGAAGCGGCCATGGATCAGATTCTTTTCAGGCTCTTTAACCGGGAGCCGGATCCCATGGCGCCGTATTTGACGTATGAAGAATTTTTAGATGCCTGCGGGCTTAGAGAGGAGGACTTGAACCTTGCTTAAGATTTATTTCTATGAATGCCGGAGACTTCTGTTCAACAAATTTTTTGCCGGGCTGGCCTTTACCCTGCTGTTTTACGGCTGGCAGGTGTTAAACCGTGTGACGGTTCTCGGCGTTTCCCATACGGCGCCGTTTTCCGCCTGGAGCTTCGGGGACTATCTCTGCCGTCTCCTTCCGTTTTTATGGAGCGGCACATTGCTTTTCCTGACCTTTTTCACCGCTCCCGCGGCCAGGCGGGCGGCTGTCCTCACGAGGGCGGCTGCCATGTCCCCCCGCCGGTACGGCGCAGTACGCTGCGCCGCCGCCTTATCCGGTACTTGCCTCCTGACGGTTCTTGTATTTTCTGAGGCCGCGGTCTTTTACGGCGTGTATTTTCACTGGCATTCCTGGGGAGAGCTGTTTCTGCCTGCCATGGCGGCCGCCGTCCCGCCGCTTCTTTTTTCGCTCGGGAGCGGCTGGCTTCTGGGGCAGAGGCATCACGTTCTCCTTCTTATCTGGATGGCCGTCCTGCTTCTGCTCCTGGTGCTCCCGCTCCCGGACGCCTTCGGCATGTGGAACGGCAGCTTCTTTCGCCAGTATCCCTTAGCGTGCGGGACGTTAGATCCGGCGTTCTCCGTGCCAGCGGCCGTCGGGACGGTACAGGCGGCGTTCGCTGCGGCAGGAATCGCTGCGCTTTTCCTTAGGATCAGCCGCAGCGATTCCTGTTGCCGGAAGTGAAATTCCATTAAGAAGAGGCGGCAGGCGGCATGTCAGCCCAAATTCTTCCATATCCAGAACTCCGGGTTTTCTTCGGTGATATCCGGATGCATGCCAAAGTCCATGCAGCTTCCGTCTTCGTTCAGGATATAATACGGGGCATATCGGACAATCAGGCCGCTGTTTGGAAGCATCATGGCCGCCTGCATGGGCGGCAGCAGCCCGCCGCCGATCTTTCCGCCTGTTTCCGGGCCGATGACCGCGGCAAGCCCGGCGCTTTTTAGCGTCCATGCAAAGCTCGCGGCCGCCGATGCCGTTGACGAATCAATCAGGCACCAGAGGTTCCCTTCTGCCGCCCAGCATTCCTCTTCTGAAAAGGTCTGCCGTTTTGTCACCTTTAAAAACAGGTCGCAGCGTTCAAGTTCCGAGACGCTGAGCGCCTCCATTTCCATGCCGGTAAGCGCCTCAAGGTCTGTGTCCTCCTCGAGCCGGAAGCTTTCGATTTCATACGTTGTGTCTCGATACCGCGGCTCTGCTGAAAAGTCGATGGGAAACATGCTCCGGTTCAGCTCCCCATTGATGCTTGCCTGGTAAGACGTCATCACCAGCTCGTCCTTTCCCAAATATGGAAGAAAGCCGTTTGTCCACACCAGTGTGTTTCCGCCGCTGTTTCCTCTGAGGTCAATTACAATGTCCGGCGCCTGACTGCACTCCTTTAAGACGGATTTCAGCTTTTCTGCCATGTTCCCGGCCTGCTCCATGTCGGCGCAGGCAAAGGACTCGATGACAATCGCCGGGACTTCTCCGTAATATTTAAGGTAGATACCATTTTCCGGCGCAGAGCTGGCTTTTCCTTTCGTGTCCTGCTGTTTTTCGTCTTCGAGCTGTTTCTGCTCCAGATATGCGTAGGCCTGTTCCGCCTTTTCTTCCCCGTATGCCGCCAGTTCTGCGTTGGAAAACCGGGTATGCGCCTCCTGGTTAAGCCGGAACACTTCCGTATCGGCGACGGAAAGATGGCACGTATAACGGAATTCACTGAGGCAGCCGGACAAAAGCTCATAAAATTCTGTTACATCCATGTCCGACGTCCGGAGCAGGGCGTCTTTGTATCTGGCGTAAATTTCCTTTCTGTCGATCCCATAGCGGTTTTCGGCCGCCTCGAATAAGGGGAAATTTTCCTCCAGAGCAGACCACATATACTCATAATCTTCCAGCAGATCCGCCCGGGAAAAGCTGCCGCTATGGAAGTTTGCCGGGCGGAGCCACAGATATGCAAGAACCAGCAGGAAAAGGGATACGAAAAATGGGATGCATTTTCGGTGCTTCATATGTCTCCTTTACGGTGCCGTACTGTGTCTGGGGATGAAGTATTCTTCCTTCAGGGCGCCTTCCAGCTTAAGGAGCGCAATCTTCTTATCAATGCCGCCAGCGTATCCGGTCAGGCTTCCGTTTGTCCCCACAACCCGGTGGCAGGGGACGAGGATGGAAATCTCATTGTGGCTCACGGCCCCGCCGACCGCCTGCGCCGACATGTGTTCTAATCCGCGCTTTGCCGCCAGCTGCTTTGCAATTTCCCCGTAGGTCGTCGTCTGTCCATAAGGGATGGAATAGAGGATTTCCCACACTTCTTTCTGGAAATCCGTTCCGATGAAATGAAGCGGCACTTTAAAATCCGGCTCTCTGCCTGAAAAATAGACGTCAAGCCATTGTTTCGCCTGCTCGAACACGGGAAGTTCTCTTTCCTCGTGCTCTTTGTCCAGATAAAGGCCGAAATATTTCTGCCCTTCAAACCATAAGCCGGTCAAGCCGGTATCGTCTGCGGCCAGCAGGATCTTTCCGATGGGGGATTGGCAGCGGTTCACGTACTGCATGGGAGACCTCCTTCGCTTCTTTTTGCTCTTTGTTTTATTTTATCACATGCAAAGGCAAAATGCGATGATAAATGTCGTTTTTCCTTCCTGCTGCCGCACCGCAATTCTGCACACCACCTTTCCCCTCACCGGCAAAACCCAATTTCTATTTCTCAAAAAACGGAAACTGATGGGTTTGGCCGTCTGCACCCGTGTAAACTGCGTAGGGATGGCAGGCCTTCAGTTCCGCACACATGCTTTTATTCTTCGCCTCATCCTTTGTGCCGTCATCCTGATACAGGTACACGTACATGGACAAATGGCGCGGCTCCAGCTTTAAGGTGTAGCCGTCAAAATACTCTCCCAGAGGCGTTCCGTCCCCGGCAAAGAAAGAAAAGCGATCCATACGGAATCCCTCAATCTCATCCGGCTCTTTCCCATGATTATCATCAAAAAAGGAAATCGAGAAGAACATTCCGAAACAGTCCTTGCCATAAATGCCGCGCGCATTACCGACGATACAGCATGCCCCATCAAGGAAAGAAAATCCAATTTCTTTTAACTCTTCTTCGGTCATGGGCTCTCCCAAATCAGGAAACAGCCTTTCGGCATATGTACCATCAGGCATTTTTTCAGCGTCATAATCGGAGACACTGAGTCCTAAATCATCAGCCGTATAGTTCTCAGACAATTCGTAGGTGATTCCCAGTGTCCATCCATTGCCTAAATCGCCATAGCCTAAAAAAGCATTCGGCGCCAATTCGCTTCCGTCCGACTGGCAAAAAGACATGCCAATATCTTCCGGGCCGTGAAACGCCACTGCAACAAAATTGTCCTTGGCATAGACAAACCGAAGCTCCGACTCCTCCAGCGTCAGAGGCTTCTCCTCCACATGGGCCGAGGTTTCAACGCTTTTCTCAGAGCTGGCCTGCTCTGTCACCTCCCTGCTCTCACTGGCAGGTTTGTCTGTGCTGGCCTCCTTTTTAGCGCAGGCCGCCGTCATTCCCGCAAGCATTGCGGTTAGAATCAGAAATACGAACCTTTTCTTCATTTTATCTTTTTCCTTTCGATATAGAATATACGGTTCCACATAAGAGCTGCGTTTACCAGTGGAAGGTATGGGTGAAGGTCTCCGCCGTATTCCCGTGAATATGCCGCTGGCTGATCCAGGCCTCCACATGATCGTCCAGCACATCCAGGGAATCGACTCCGGGGATGGCCTCCGATTGATTTTCCAGACAATATTTTACGGCGTCCCCCAGAACCCCGGTGTAGGCCCAGCGGCGGTTCATCTCATCAAAAATATAGTGCGGCATATCCTGAATACGGCAGTCGTTTTCCTGCAAAACGGCGGTCTGTTCCACAGGCGATGCCGCCGCCCGAGCCACAAGCGGACGGATGTCGTCCGGGATGATGCCTTTTCGTATCAGCTCCAGATCCGGAAGTCCTGGCATGGCAAGGGCGATGCTGCACACCCGGCGTTCTCTCTCGACCTTTTCATACGCGGCCTGCTCCTGTTTCGGGGTCTTTCTGTCGGCATCGGTATAGAAACGTTCCACATAACGGCCCCAATAGGTGTCTCTTTCCTTCTGGAGATTGTACAGATGTCTTGCCTTGGCGTAGTCGTGTCTCCATGCCTCTTCTCCCGTCCATTGGTATCCATTCTCTGTTCTCTCCGCAAAATGGCTGCGCTGAAGCTCGTAGCTGGCCGGACTGTAATTTCCCGCAACGGAAAATTTGCCGGATTTATCTACATCCCCCGCGCACCAGAAAAGAAGCGTCTCCTCCCGCATGTCGCCCCGGGCTCTCGCCAGTTTGTATTTCCAGACCATGCCATGATAATCCTTCCGCTCCCGGCAGTCGCCGATCAGGTTCCATGCCATATTCCAGATCATAAAAGCGGCGGCAGGGGAAGCGGGGCCTCCATAGCCTTTTTCCACCATATGCCCCAGGTCGTACAGCGCTTCTATGTTCCCGGTACAGGCTAACGCGGCCATGGCGGACGCGTCTGTTTTCTTCGGATCCAGAAGATACTGGGCCAGGGCGTCTCCCGCGTCCGCGGCTTTCTGAAGCCACTGGATTCCGCGGGTATCCTCATCGCTTCCCGGGTAGGAGGAACACACATCCCGGAGAAGCTGTCCGGCGCGGCGCATGGCCTCCACGTCCCCTCCCTCTGCAAGCTCCTCATAATCTGAGGAGTTATCCATGTACCCGCTCACTTCGTTGCTCTCAATCAGTTCTTGCAGGGCCTGAGAGCGGGAAATGGCCGGGGCCGGGCCCGGAGCAGGCCAGCCGATCTTTTTAAGCAGCCAGGGCAGCCCCTTCGCCGATTTCTCATCAAATCCCGCCTCGAAAAATTCCGGCTCCAGCTTTTCTATCTCGGCCAGGCGCACGGTCTGGAAAGCGTACTGATCCAACAGTTTTTTTGTTTGAAGAAGTTTCAGGGCGTCCACGTATTTCTGGTAATTCGCCTCATAGTCCGAGCGAAGGAATTCGTTCTTTCCCGGCGCATCATCGGGGAGCTGCTGGCGGATGATGTCCTGACGTAAGTACACAGCTTTTGGTTCTCCCGCGTCGATCAGCTTATTCACGATGCCCATGGCCCGTTCCGGATCTCTGGGCACATAGGTTCCATCCAGGAAAAAATCCACCATCTTATCCACGTCGAAGGAATGAAATTTCTCATCACTGCTGCCCCAGCCGCCGATCTTCACAAACAGGGCCACGTCCACGGCTTCCTCCCAGAGACGGCATGCAAGCTCCGTATCCTGCGCCACGCCCTGCCCCTGCGCCGTAAGCCTCGCCAGCTCCTGCAAATTATATACATATGCCGGAGAATACCCCTCGTATCTGTCATTAAGCATTTCCCGGATTCCTTTCAGTTTCTTTTCCAGTTTCTTTTCCAGCTTCTTATCCGTAAGCGGTTTTTCCGCCGCTTCCGCATTCGATTCCCCTTTCTTTCCCGCAAAGTAGAAAAAGACAATCACCGCTGCGACAAGAAGAATAATAAACAGCATGTTAAATCCCCCTTATATCATAAATTTTTCTCTGCTTTCTCAAAGCCTCCCGCCCCGCATGGAGACTATTCTCCGGGGAAGAGCGGGAACTGTTTCGTTGTGCCGTCCTTTGCAGTGTAGAGCGCATACGGCTTCAATGCCCGAAATTCCTCGCACATGGCTTCATTCGCCTCTGCATTATAATCTTTGTCCTTGTTCTTGAAATATAAGGAAATATAATCTCTCTTTGTCTCCCGCTCCATCGTACAGTCCTCAGACCACTCTTCGAGAGGCGTTCCGTCCTCCGTATAAAAGCTGAACCGGTCAGCAAGTCCGTCCATATCCATAAGAATCTCATCATGATATTCGTCATAAAAGAATATATACAGCCGGGGAGCTTCAAAGCCGTGACCGTCGCAGTGAGCTTCGCCAGCGAGAACCTTTCCAATATGTCCCTCCAGGACATCCAGGCCAATTGTCTCAGCTTCTTCTTCCGTCAGCGTCTCTGTCAGGGGATAGAATTCCTCTGGCTCCGAGCTGACCGAGTAATCCGTCACAGAAAGCAGCACATCGTCTGCGCTGTGTCCCTCTCCCGGGAATTCCTCCGAGGTAAACAGGCCCCAGGCTTCGTTTCCGGCTGTCCATTCACGGAACAGGGAACCTAAAGATTCGCCGTTCTTATCCTCCAAATGTTTGCCGGTATCTTCGTAAGGCCCATAGTACATCAGCGAAATGTAGGCATCATCCATATAAATCAGCTTGGCCGCGCCGTCCGCCAGCGTAAGTTCCTGTCCGTCTTCATTTCCTGCATCTGTCTGCGCCTCTGCCTGTGACTCCGTACTGGTATCGGCCTGTGCCTGCTCGTTTGCCTTACTGCCCGCCGTGCCGGAAGCCGAAGGGCTGCTGCTGTTGCTGCCGCAGCCGGCAAGTCCAATGGACATTAACAGCAAAAATGCAGACACCGTAACCCTGCCTCTGAGCTTTTTTAGATGGCTTCGCCTGCCTGCTTGCTCCTGATTCCTTGTTTTTTTCATGGATAGATCCTCCTCCTGTTTTTTGGCTGTGTCATAAGGTACACCTTTTGACAATGGCCGGTATCAGTCCCCCTGCGGCAGTCCGTCCGGCAAAAAATAGCACTTTTATCCATAAAATCCGTGAAATAGATTGAAAAAATGGCCTGTTTGGGTTATATTAAAGAGGTATTGAAAGGCTGTCAAAAGGTGTACTTTATGACAGTCTTTTTATGTCTGTTCTTATTCCGGACGCCGATATTCCCGCAGGCGGCGGTAAAATGTAGCCTCGCTCATGCCGCACCGCTTCAGCACTTCCTGAAACGAGAGCTGCCGTTTTTCCCACTTTCCCACAATCTGCCCGAAATCGGCCGGCACCGCAATTTCCGGCCTGCCGAATTTTACGCCTTTTTCTTTGGCGGCGGCAATCCCCTCCGCCTGCCGCTTTTTGATGTTCTCGCACTCCGTCTGCGCCACAAACGATAAAATCTGAAGTACCAGGTCTGCAATAAATGTGCCCATCAAATCCTTTCCCTGCCCGGTGTCCAGTAGCGGCATGTCGATGACAGAAACATCAATTCCCTTTTCCTTTGTTAAAACACGCCACTGTTCCTGGATTTCTTCATAATTGCGCCCGAGGCGGTCAATGCTGAGAATATAGAGAAGATCGCCCTCCTTAAGCTTCTGAACCAACCGCCTGTATTCCGGGCGCTTAAAATCCTTCCCGGACAGTTTGTCCACAAAGACGTTTTGGGGCGGCACCGCCTTTTTCTGCATCGCTGCCATCTGCCTGTCCTCATTCTGATCTGTGCTGGAAACCCGTACATAGCCATAAATCGTCATACACTCCTCCTTAAAAATCGTTCGTATGTTCATGCGGTTTGTAATAACAAGCTATCCAAATCATACAATCTGCGATTTTGTTCGGGAATAGAGCGTGAGGAAACAGATATCTGCCCGGAGTGTGAAAAAGTACAAAAATAAGGGCCTGCCAGAACCTTTTTGTTCTTGGCAAACCCTCGATGTATATCCTTCACACCCCCTGAAGGGTTCGTGCGGTCTCCTACAAATATGGGAAGACTGGCTGTCATCATTCCGGAAGATGCAGACAGGAGGATTGGTGATGACTTTTCCTCCAGACAGGTCTATCTCTTGTCGCTTATTTTTGTGATGACATCTTTCAATTTCTCTTTCGCATAATCCGAAATACCGCCGCTCACACTGTCCAGTTCTTCCTCCGTCAGCTCATTCTGCTTCTCCAGCAGGAAGGCTTTCAGCTCCTCTTTTGCCGCTTCACAGCCGTTGGCCTTTAGAAAAGACTCCGCACTGTTCTTCTGCATCGCTTCGGCAAAGGCATTCTTCAATTCGTCGCTTGACAATACCTCCTGGTACAATTCTTCCAAGGTTTTCATGCTGTTTCCTCTCTTTCCTTTTTTTGATCTCGTTACTTTGAACCACTCTGCTTCTTTATACGAAGCAGATTCGGAAAAGGACGGTATTTCAACAAAAAATTATGCATTAAATCAATTTAGCAGTTTATCATAACTAATCCCCAGCACCTCCGCAATCACCTTCAACTCAATATCCGTCACGAACCGTTTCCCACTTTCAATCCGCTGCACCGCATTCTTATCAATATCCAATCCTGCCAGTTGCAGCATATCTGCCAGTTTCCGCTGGGAAGTTTTCTCTGGCAGATTCTCCCGGATTTCCTTTATCCTCTGGCCGCAAATATTATTTCCACCGTTTTCCGCCTTGTTTTTATACATAAAACGCTCCTCAATTGACATTCAGTGATTGTCATTTTCTCTATTATTGCGTAGAATTTATAAAACGGCTAAAATGATTGTATGCCTGCAAAGGGGCGTCTCCTGATTGAAAGTTATTCCCACCCGCAAATAGCCATTTAATTGCTCAACTGCAATCTTTTCCACTTTCATTAAATCAGCGGTATCTTTCCGGTCGCCAAATTCTCTTAAAGTTTCATCCGTGTTAAACCGTGTAAGATTGTCCTGATGATGCATTGTCTGGTATAAGGTGTATTTTCCAGGATCATACCATCTCTTAATTCAAGAAGCCGGTCATCGCTCAATTTTGAGCTTTGACCGGCTCTTTGATATCTATTAAAGTTTTTTCATAAGAATGCCTTTGTCCGTTTCAGAAACCCCCATAGCAGTCAATGCCTGCTCTGCCGTCCAGCCTACATTTTTCATAAGGTTACGAAGCGTTTTTAGCAATTCTTCAACAGCAGCTTCTTTTCTCATCTCCTCCATAGCACGGCACATAGTTTCCACTCCTTTCGCATTCCGTTTCATCTTTTATCTGGGAATTTACATATATGATATGTGCTTCATCCCCAAACATTACGCCCGTTTCTTTAATCGTCCGATCTATGTGATAAATAGGCAGGCCCGCTTTCAGTACGTCATTCTCTGTAATAAAAATAATATACGTCTCTATAAGGTTCTCATAATCATCACCTGGCTCTGTTACATTTGCATCCAACAGGCTGCTGTTATATCTGGCCCTCTTAATACTGGCTCCCTTATCACTTCTTTGGATTTCAATATTATACACCCGTCCGTTTTCGTCAGTCGCTACAATATCCAAACGGATGGAACGTCCCTGCAAATTCTTTACATCATGCTGGGCGTGTACCTTTTGAACGCTTAAACCTTTTTTGTCTAAAATGATCTGTAATAAAAACTGTGAACACGCTTTATCTTCAAAGACCTTGCTCATAAAATCATCATCCAGAAGGCGGAATCCCCGCAGTCTCTGCAAATCTTCTGCGTGTTTTCTATCAAAATCCAGTTCTGCCATACTCCCACCGGCCTTCCTCTTCGCTAAAGTCAAGTAACAAAAACCTTTTCTGCTACTTTTATCATATCATAGAAAATTCCTCTTTACAATCAGTGTAATTTTTCTGATTGTAAATTTTTCATAAATCTCCGATTTGTTTCTGCTCCTGCTTTTAAAAGATAATCCTTCCAAAGAAGAATGCTTGCTATGAAACCAGATATTGAGGCACTGCGCAAAAAATATATAGAACACCCACCGAAAGGAGTGACATCCGAGAATATTCACCATATGAGCGAGATTAACCTTCTGGATATGGATTACTTTTTAATGAAGATGACCCATTTGACGATTTGTTTGGAGAAGAAGGTCTCTATATCTTCTAAATCCAACCACCGTCTTATTGTCATGTTCATTTCTCTGCTGATCTAACATATGTTCGATCAACAGGGCTTCTTTTTTTCCTATCCAAAATCAGAATTTCCTATAAAGCAACAAAATAAGAGATGTTTCGCTCAGAAAATCTCAGGAAACATCTCTTATCCATTCTTTCAAACATCAGTATCTTTGTACACTGCGTAATGTGTGCTGCACACTGATTTTCACACCATTTCAGCACACCTCAGAAATTCAGAAACCCTTATAAAATGGGCATTCCTTAGAACTTCCCAGCCTTCGCTGCCTCCTCAATCGAAACAGCCACAGCCACCGTAGCCCCAACCATCGGGTTATTTCCCATTCCGATCAGTCCCATCATTTCCACATGGGCCGGAACGGAGGAGGAGCCTGCAAACTGTGCGTCGGAGTGCATGCGTCCCATGGTGTCGGTCATGCCGTAGGAAGCCGGGCCTGCTGCCATGTTGTCCGGATGAAGGGTACGGCCTGTGCCGCCGCCGGATGCAACGGAGAAGTATTTCTTGCCTTTCTCCACGCACTCTTTCTTGTAGGTACCGGCTACCGGGTGCTGGAAGCGGGTCGGATTGGTGGAGTTTCCGGTGATGGAAACGTCAACGCCCTCTTTCCACATGATCGCAACGCCCTCGGTAACGTCATTGGCGCCGTAGCAGTTTACCTTTGCGCGCGGGCTCTCCGGGTCTGCGGAGTAGCACTTGCGGAACACTTCCTTCACTTCGCCGGTATAATAATCCATCTGGGTCTCCACGTATGTAAAGCCGTTAATGCGGGAGATGATCTGTGCTGCATCTTTTCCAAGGCCGTTTAAGATGACGCGGAGCGGTTTTTTGCGAACCTTGTTTGCCTTCTCGGCGATGCCGATGGCGCCTTCTGCCGCTGCGAAGGACTCGTGTCCGGCTAAGAAGCAGAAGCACTCTGTGTCTTCTTCAAGCAGCATCTTTCCAAGGTTTCCATGGCCCAGTCCAACCTTTCTCTGGTCGGCAACGGAGCCCGGGATACAGAAGGCCTGAAGACCCTCTCCGATAGCTGCTGCGGCATCTGCTGCGCGGCGGCAGCCCTTCTTGATGGCGATGGCTGCGCCTACGGTGTAAGCCCAGCATGCATTTTCAAAGCAAATCGGCTGGATCTTTTTTACCTGCTCATATACGTTCAAGCCAGCATCTTTTGTGATCTTCTCTGCTTCTTCAATCGAAGAGATTCCATAGCTGTTCAAAACAGAATTGATCTTGTCAATTCTTCTCTCATATGATTCAAATAATGCCATGATTCTATTTTCCTCCTTAAAAATATGGGAACTTCATTTTCTGACGTTTTTCACGCCAATTCCAAATACGGGGAACGCGGATTCCGCCCTTCAGGGGATTCGTTCCCGCCAATTCTAAAAACGGGAAACGCGAACTCCGCTTCGCTCCGTTTGCGTAGCGGAATTTTTTGCGCCGCGCGCAAAAAATTCCTTTACTCCTGTCTCGGGTCGATAATCTTGACTGCGTCGGCGACACGGCCGTACTGGCCTTTTGCCTTCTCGTATGCAGTGTTCGGGTCATCGCCTTTCTTGATGAAGTCCGTCATTTTTCCGAGGTTCACGAACTGGTATCCGATGATCTGGTCGTCAGCGTCCAGGGCGATGCCGGTTACATAGCCCTCTGCCATCTCCAGATAACGCGGGCCCTTCTTTAAGGTGCCGTACATGGTTCCGATCTGGGAGCGAAGCCCTTTTCCAAGATCCTCAAGGCCGGCTCCAATCGGAAGCCCTTCCTCGGAGAAAGCGCTCTGGGTTCTTCCGTAAACGATCTGAAGGAACAGCTCTCTCATGGCCGTGTTGATGGCGTCACAGACAAGGTCCGTGTTCAGTGCCTCTAAAACAGTTCTTCCCGGAAGGATTTCGGCTGCCATGGCTGCGGAATGGGTCATACCGGAACAGCCGATGGTCTCCACTAACGCCTCCTGGATGATTCCTTCTTTTACGTTTAAGGTCAGCTTACATGCACCCTGCTGCGGCGCGCACCAGCCGATGCCGTGGGTCAGGCCGGAAATATCCTTGATTTCCTTGGACTGCACCCATTTTGCCTCCTCCGGGATCGGAGCGGCGCCATGGTTCACGCCCTGGGCAACCGTACACATCTGTTCTACTTCATGTGAATAAATCATGATAAAACTCCTTTCAATTTATAGTACCTGGACAGGCCTGTATCGTTAAAAAAATCACACAATACTCGCTCTTATTCTCTCACAAAATACCGGATTCGTCCAGTGGTTTTTACGACAAATTCTGCTCTTTTTTCTGCTCTTCGTTTTTCTGCTTCAGCTCCTTTAAGACACTTCCCACGATCAGGGCCGCCATGATGCAGGTGCAGATATCCGACACCGGCTGGGAAATCTGAAGGCCGCGGATCCCAAAAATCCCTGGAAGGATCATGAGTGCCGGAAGCAGGAAGATGCCCTGGCGCCCGGCCGCCACGATGGAGGCGCGGAAGCCGTAGCCGATGGACTGGGTCAGCATGTTGGACATGATGATCCAAGCCTGGAACGGAAGGGCAAGACACTGGAACCGCATGGCCCAGGTGCCGATTGCAATAACCTCCAGGTCATCCTTCCGGAACATGGACATGATCTGTCCGGCCCCAATGAAGCTGATGACGCCGAGGGTCGTCAAAAGGATCACGGCCACCTTCACGCAGAACCAGAACGCCTCCAGTACCCGATCATACCGCTTGGCGCCGAAGTTGAAGCCGCAGACAGGCTGGAAGCCCTGGCCGAAGCCGATTAAGGCCGAGTTGATGAACATCATGTACCTGGTCACGATGGACATGGCCGCGATGGCCGCGTCGCCAAAGGGATTCGCCGCCACGTTGAGGGCCACAGCCGCCGCGCTGGCAAGGCCCTGCCGACAAAGGGACGGGAGCCCCGCGTGGAGAATCTCGCCGTAAAGCCCGGCTTTAAACGTGAATTTCGAGGGCTTTAAGTGGATGCAGCCCTTCCTGAAATTGCACTGGCCGAACAGGATGCAGAAGCTGATGCACTGGCTCAAAACCGTCGCAATGGCCGCCCCGGCAATGCCCATATCAAAACCGAAAATAAAAATCGGATCCAGGATCATGTTTAAAATACCGCCTGTTGTGATGCCGAACATGGCGTAAAACGCAAAGCCCTGGGAACGCAGCAGATTGTTCATGACAAAGGAGCCTGTCATAATCGGCGCGCCGAACAAGATGTACTTCGCATAATCCTTTGCATACGGCGCAATGGTCTCCGTGGCGCCGAGCATTCGCACCAGCGGATCCAGAAATACAAGGCCGGACACCGTAATCAAAAGTCCCACTGCCACAGCCGTAAAAAAGGCCGTGGCCGCCGTCCGCTCCGCCGTATCCTCATCCCGCTTCCCGAGGGAGCGGGAAATATAGTTTCCGCCGCCCATGCCAAGGGTAAAGCCCACAGCCTGAATCATCGCCATCAGCGAAAAAATGATGCCGACGGCCGCCGACGCGCTGGTGCTGATCTGGCTCACGAAAAAGGTGTCTGCCATGTTGTAAATGGACGTCACCAGCATGCTGATGATCGTCGGCACCGCAAGCCTCGGGATCAGCTTTGACACAGGCGTCTCCAGCATCTCCCGGTACCGTTCTTCTCTCGTAACACTTTTTGCCACTTTTCTATCCCCTCCAGTCTTCTGCTCCTTACCTGCTGTCACTAAGACGCCGACGGCATCCGCCGCATCGTGGCGGAAAAGCTGATGACATAGACAATTCCTTTTACGATGCTGGAGATCGTAATCGCCCACCAGATACCGTTGAGTCCCAGAGGTGTCCCGAGAAGGAGGAGCGCCAGAGGGATCCTGGCCGAAGTAAGGAGAACGCTGATGACCGACGCCTGCATGGTCTTTCCCAGACCGGAAAAAGCGCCCACGGTCAAAAGCTCTTCACACATAAACATCTGGGACACGCCCAGGATCTTCAGATAATCCATGCCGTTTCTCACAACCTCCGGCTCATGGATAAAGATCCTGAAAATGGGCTCCGCCCCGAAAATCAAAAGCGCGCTGCAAAAAAGCCCCCAGACAAAGTTGATTTTCACTGCCGTAAAATATCCGTCCTTCACCCGCTTTAACTGTCCGGCGCCGTAATTCTGTCCCACAAACGAGTTGATGGCCGCGGCAAAGCCGTCCGCCGTCATCCAGGAAATCGACTCGATCTGGCCGCCGACCCGCTGGACTGCAATGGCCGTGTCGCCGAAAGCCGTCACCATTCTCGTGATAATCATTGAAATGCCGCTGTAAATCATGGTCTGGACGGCCGATGGGAAGCCGATTTTCAAAATCACCGAAAGCCGTTTTGCCTTCGTGGGCTTCCAGATCTTTACCTTGTCAAAAATAAGCGTATCCTTCCGTATGGAAATCAGGAAAACAGCCGTCACAAGGGCCTGGGCAGACACGGTCGCAGCGGCGGCGCCCGCCACTTCAAGCCTTGGAAACGGCCCGATTCCGAAAATCAGAACCGGATCCAGCACCATGTTGAGGCACAGTCCGATGACATTGGCAAGAAACGGAGTCCTGCTGTCGCCGGCAGCCGTCAGGATTCCGGTAAAAATCGCATTCAGGAAGGAAAAAAGAATCAATCCGCAGGTGATAATCAGATAAATTTCAGCATCAGAAATGATATCGGGATTCTGCATATTAAAAAAGCCAATCAGCCCTTTGTGGAACAGGATGGCCGCAAGCCCGTAGAGGACGGCGGACACGATCCCGATCTGGAGGGCTCCCTGGGCATACTCCGCGGCTTCCCCGTGTTTGCCTTCGCCCAATGCATGAGCCGCCTTGACCTGGCCGCCCATTTTGGACAGGGCGCTGACTCCCTGGGAAAACCAGGAAAACATGGAGGCAGAGCCCACGGCTGCCACGGCATCCGCGCCAATCTGCCCGATCCAGGCCATATCCGTCAGATTGTATGCCGTCTGGACTAAGGACGTCGCCATGATCGGAAGCGCCAGCTTTGTAAGCGCCGGCAGAATCGGCTCCTTTAAAAGATCAATATTCTTTTTCATGTCATTTGCTCCATGAAGAAGGCAGCCCTTTTCAGGTATCTGCCTGCAAAAAATAAAGTGGGGGCTGCCGTCCGGGAGAAATCCCCCATCCGGCAGCCTCGTATGCTTTTATTTTGCGGAAAGGTACTCGTGGATTCCGCGGGCACCGGCTCTTCCTGCCTCCATGGCGAGGATAACCGTAGCAGCGCCTGTCACGGCATCGCCGCCGGCGAATACGCCTTCACGGCTTGTCTTTCCGTTTTCCTCATCGGCAACGATGCACTTATGGCTGTTGGTTTCAAGTCCCTTCGTCGTAGCGGAGATAAGCGGGTTCGGGGAAGTACCCAGAGCCATGATAACCGTATCCACTTCGATGGTAAAGTCGGAACCTTCCACCTCAACCGGGCGTCTTCTTCCGGACGCATCCGGCTCGCCGAGCTCCATCTTCCTTACAACCATGCCCTTAACCCAGCCCTTTTCGTCGGTCTGGATCTCAACCGGGTTCGTTAAGAGGTTGAAGATGATGCCCTCTTCTTTTGCATGGTGAACTTCCTCAGCTCTTGCCGGAAGCTCTGCCTCACTTCTTCTGTAAACAACGTGAACCTCTGCGCCGAGACGGAGAGCCGTTCTGGCAGCATCCATGGCCACGTTTCCGCCGCCGACAACGACAACCTTCTTGCTCGTTGCAATCGGGGTATCATAGTCATCGCGGAAAGCCTTCATCAGGTTGCTTCTCGTCAGGTACTCGTTTGCGGAGAATACGCCGTTTGCGTTCTCGCCCGGGATTCCCATGAACTTCGGAAGGCCTGCGCCGGATCCGATGAAGACAGCGGAATAGCCCTCTTCGTCCATGAGCTCGTCGATGGTAACGGACTTGCCGATGATGACGTTTGTCTCGATCTTAACGCCAAGCTTTCTCACGTTGTCGATCTCCGGCTGTACGACAGCCTGCTTCGGAAGACGGAACTCCGGAATTCCGTATGTAAGAACTCCGCCCGGCTCATGAAGGGCCTCGAAAATCGTCACCTCATAGCCCATCTTTGCAAGGTCGCCTGCACACGTTAAGCCGGCAGGGCCGGAACCGATGACAGCTACCTTCTTGCCGTTCTTTGTCTCCGGAGCCTTCGGCACAAAGCCATTCTCTCTCGACCAGTCAGCTACGAAACGCTCCAGCTTTCCGATGGAGATCGCCTCGCCCTTGATGCCGCGGATGCACTTTCCTTCACACTGGCTCTCCTGCGGGCAAACACGGCCGCAGACTGCCGGAAGCGCGGAGGATTTTGCGATAGTCTCAGCAGCTCCCGTATAATCTTTCTCTTTTACCTGATGGATAAAAGTCGGGATATCAATCTTAACCGGACATCCCTCAATACATTTTGCGTTCTTGCAGTTTAAGCAGCGCTCTGCTTCCATCACTGCCTCTTCTTCATTATATCCGTAGCAGACTTCCTCGAAATTCGTCGCCCTAACCTTCGGATCCTGTTCTCTGACAGGTACTTTTTTCATAACGTCCATGTCTTTACCTCCAAAAAGTTCCATCCTATTTGCCGTCGCAGTTGCCGCAGCCGCCGTGGTGGGTATCGCCCTCCTGAAGCTTAAGAAGCGCGCGGCCCTCTTCGGTCTTATACATGAGCTGGCGTTTCATCGCCTCGTCAAAGTTTACTTCATGGCCGTCAAATTCCGGACCGTCTACGCAGGCGAATTTCACCTTGCCGCCTACGGTTACACGGCAGGCGCCGCACATGCCGGTGCCGTCCACCATGATCGGGTTTAAGCTGACGATAGTCGGGATTCCCAGCTCTTTCGTCAGAAGACATGTGAATTTCATCATGATCATCGGGCCGATGGCAACACAGACATCATATTTCTTGCCCTGGTTCTCCACAAGATCCTTGATAACCTCCGTAACCATTCCCTTTCTCTCATAGGAACCGTCATCGGTGGTAATGTAGAGGTTTCCGGCAACCGCCTTCATCTCGTCGGTCAGGATCAGAAGATCCTTCGTCTTGGAGCCGACGATAACGTCTACGTCGATGCCGTTCTCCTTCATCCACTTCACCTGCGGATATACGGGAGCTGCGCCGACGCCGCCTGCTACAAACAGATATTTTTTCTTTTTGAGTTCTTCCACATCCTCATGAACGAACTCGGATGCGTTTCCAAGGGGGCCTACCACATCATGGAACGCCTCGCCTGCCTTCAGATAGGACATACGCTCTGTGGATGCGCCTACGGTCTGGAATACGATGGTAATCGTTCCCTTTTCCCTGTCATAGTCACAGATAGTAAGCGGGATTCTCTCCCCCACCTCGTCGATCTTCACGATGACGAATTCGCCTGGCTGGCAGTTCTTAGCAATGCGCGGAGCTTCCACAACCATGAGGAAAATTTTATCCGCCAGCTTCCTCGCCTCAATAATCGGATACATATACCTTAACCTCCTGTATAATGCCCGGTCTCTCCTGAGCCGGTTGATATATTCCAGTTTACCACCCATTAGACAAGATGGCAACCTGATTTCACTTTTGTTTTCGTTCATAACGGCGAAATTCGTAGCAAATGTTAAAATATGTCTGCTCATCACTCTCCGCCGTCAGCTCCCATCCAGAATCTTTTTCCAGATTTACAAAATAAGTATCGGCCTCATAGGCATAGTCGATCCATGTCACATGGGCCGTATTGCAGTATGGAAGGAACTGTTCATAGATCTCCGCCCCGCCGATGATGAAGATGTCGTCTGTCGGGACGTCCTTTAAAAGCTCCAGGGCCTCGTCCACGCTGTGAACCACCTTAGCGCCCTTTTTCCGGTAATCCGGGTTTCTCGAAAGCACGATGTTCGTCCGTCCGTAGAGGGGCTGTCCGCCCGGAAGGCTCTCCATGGTTTTCCTGCCCATGACGATGACCTTTCCGATGGTCTCTTCCCGAAACAGCCTCTGATCCTCGGGGATCGAGACGAGAAGCTTCCCGTTCTTTCCGATGGCCCAGTTTTTGTCTGCCGCAACAATCAGGTTCATCCGATTCCCTCCATGCATTCCCGCCGCACCACGTCCAGGGTGGCCGCCGCATTTAATAAAAACGCGAAATCCGGCTGCGCCTTTTCCGGAACGCCGGAGTGGTACCGCTCCAGCATGGCCGTCATCTGCGCCTCTTTCGTGGGGATGGTTTTTATGATTTCGATGATCTCGTCCTTTGTCGCAAGGAGCTCCCGCTCCAGATAGTCCCAGACGGCCGGAAGGTCCGTTTCCGGCAGGATTCCCCTGTGGGTGATGAAAATCCGCTTCGCCGGGGCTTTTTTTAACTTTCTCACCGAGTCCACGGACATCTGATACCCCACAAGGTAGCATGGCATGTAGGTCTCGTCCGTAAACACGCCGACGGTCTCGCTGGCAAAGAGAAGGTCTCTGTCCACCAGGTATGACAGGGAACAGCGGGTATGCCCCGGCGTCTCATAAACCAGGATCCTGTGGTTTCCAAGGACAAGCTCGTCCCCGTCTCCCACAACCACGTCCACATCCAGTCCGTCCTCGTCATACTCCGGCGCGGCAGGAAGCCCGGCGCCCTTTGCCGCCGCATCGCTTAATTCCCGCATGGTCTTCCTGGCTGACGGTTTTTCTAAAATTTTCTTTGCGTAGGCGCTCCCGTAGGACTTAAGCCCCGGCCATTCTTCCCTTAAAAACGGAAGCCCGGCCACATGGTCATAATGGGAGTGGGACAAAAGCACGTGCATAAGGGGCGCACCGTCCAGCTCCCGTTTGATGTTTTCTATGGTTTTCGCGGCGCCGTAGGCCATGCCCGTATCATAGAGCACCGGCTCGTCTCCCATGATTAGGAAGGCGCTCCGGCAGCCGTCGCCGCTTACGTCTTTGATGATCGTCTCCATGTTTCCTCCATGTCCGGGCAAAACTGCCCATCCTTATGGATTATACTAGGATTTCGGAAAGAAAGCAAGAAGGGAAATCGCACGGAACCGTTTTAGACGGCGCGGGATGAGAAAAATATGTCTTGAATATCCATGCCCGGCCGGATATAATGGATAAGAAAACGCTGACGAGGTCACTGTTTCCCCAAAAGGCCGCCTTCCGGGCCGCCTCCCATTAAGATAAGAAAGGAAATCATTTCCATGATCCGATTTGAACGTACAAGCGTCATGAACCTTGAAAACGCCATCCGCGGCGCCAGGAACCCCATGAATAGCTGGGCCCGCATGGACAGCTATTACGATGAAGACGGGAATTTCGTGCTCGGCCCCAACGACTTAGACCTGGCAAAGCGCTTAAGAAAGGCCGGAAGCGATCACCGGAAATACATCCGCCAGGTGTTCGTGTCCGTGGACATCACGGCGCCGATTTACTGGTGGAAGGAGTACGACACCTATAAAATCGCAACGGTGGCTAACTCCACCAGCACCATGCATAAAATCCACAGCAAACCCTTTTCCATGGACGATTTCAGCCACGATCATATGACTCCGGAAACGCTTGCCTTCATGGAAACCGTCGTGGAACGGCTGGAGGCCATCCGCTTAAAATATGTAAACGAAGGGAAAAACAAGGAAGACTGGTACGATCTGATCCAGCTTCTTCCGGAAAGCTACAACCAGATGCGTACCTGCACGCTGAATTATGAGACTCTCATCAATATCTATTTTGCGAGAAAGGGCCACAAGCTTTCCGAATGGCATGATTTCTGTGACTGGATTTTGACGCTTCCTTACGGAAAAGAACTGATCGCGGGGGAATAGGCTCACCTTCCCCCGCCGAAAATGTGAAGATGCAGCATCTCTGACAGGTATTCCAGCATATGCCTGCCGGCGATGCTGTTTCCTTTTTCATCGAGGGCCGGCCCGTAGATGCCGATTCCCATCCGCCGCTCCACCACGGAGAGGAGGCCGCCGCCGACGCCGCTCTTTGTGGGGATGCCGACGCGGACGGCAAATTCGCCGGAACCGTCGTACATGCCGCAGGTGAACATGATGGTTTTTACGATGCGGACGGCGTCCGAGTCCAGAAGCCGCTCGCCGGTCTTCGGGTGGATCCCGTCGTTTGCGAGGACGAGGCCAAGCCCCGCCAGGCTCTCCGCCGTCACGCTTAAGGAGCACATGCGGATGTAGAGATCCAGGCTTTCCTCCACGTCGTTTTCCAGGATCCCTTTGCTCTGAAGCAGATAGGCGATGGCGCGGTTTCTGGCGCAGTGGCTCATCTCCGACTGGTAGACCGTCTCGTCCAGGACGATTCCATCGTCCATGCAGATGCGCCTGGCGTAGGAAAGCATGTCCTCAAAGCTTGTATCTTTTACAAGATACCCGGCTGTCGTGATGGCACCGGCGTTAATCATGGGATTAAAGGGCTTGTCACTGGCAAGATCCAGCTTCACAAGGGAGTTGAAGGCGTCGCCGGACGGCTCCATGCTCATTTTCTCAAAGACGCGGTCAAAGCCGCAGCGCTCCAGGGCCGCCGCCAGGGAAATCACCTTGGAAATGCTCTGGATCGTGAACCGCGTCTTCGTATCTCCGGCCGCGTACCGCTCGCCCGACTCCGTAAGCACACAGATTCCCAGGCTGTTTTTGTCGGCGCGGGAGAGTTCCGGGATATAGGAGGCCACCTTGCCGTCCTTTATGTACTCCCGTCCGATTGTAAGGGCTTTTTCTAAAAATTTCTGCATGTTCCCGCACCTCCGATTGCATTTTTCTTCTGCTTCCAGTATAATCAGTCCAGTTATAACTGTATAGTACGAATCTGTTATAACCCTTATATCCCCTGGATTTAAGGGCGGAACATGGCACATGGAGGCGATTTTTTGGATCTCAATTTAAACATCAAGCATCTGGAATACTTTCTGACCGTGGCCCAGGCAGGCTCCATCAACAAGGCCGCCCAGGCCCTCTATATCTCACAGCCCTATCTTGGGAAGCTCATCACCGACCTGGAAAACGATCTGGGCACCGTGCTGATGCAGCGCACAAGAAGCGGGATCATCCTGACGCCGGACGGGGAACGGTTCCTCTCCGGCGCCGAGGCCGTCGTCCGGGAGGCGAGAAAGCTTAGGACTTCCTTTTCCCAACCGGCCCTTTCCCCGGCGCCCCTCATCGTTTCCTGCACGAAATGGTCGCACATCATGGACTCCTTTATCCATGTGGTTCAGAGCCATGGCCATGAACCGGCCTTCTCCCACCAGTTGAAGGAAGGGAGCACCGAGGAAGTCATCGACGACGTATTCTCCGGTCAGGCCAACGTGGGCGTCATCCATTTCGACAGCCGGAAATCCGGCGAGGTCAAGGAAAACCTGGCCGCAAAGGGGTTAGCCTACCATTTTATCTCCCAGGTTGTCCCCCACATCATCCTCTCCGGCCGCCACCCGCTCATCCGGGATGGAAAGCCTGTCACCCTGGAAAACCTCGCTCCCTACGGCCTCGTCCGCTACACCGGCCAGTATGAAGATTTTTCCTTTCAGATTAACTGCGGCTCTTCCTATTATAATCTCAACAGGAGCCCGAAAATCGTGTACTTATCCGACCGGGCCTCGCTTCTCCATCTGATCTCGGAAAGCGATTTTTACAGCATCGGGATCCACGATTTTTCCGGCCAGCGCGCCCTTTACGACCTGATTTCCGTGCCGGTGGAGGGGTGCAGCTTCATGCTGGAGTTCGGCTACCTGCTGCCGGCCGGCACAGCCGTGAACCCGGTTACGGAGGAGTTCCTTTCGGAGGTGGAAAAACGGCTCACTTCACTCTGATGGCCTTCTGGAGCGTCAGGGAGTAAAGGAGCGCTTCTTTCACCGGCTTTCCCGTGATCTGGGACAGGGCGCGGCTGTAATACTGCATCTGGGCGCCGTACCGGTCGATGAGAATCTGTTCCCCGCCCTCCGGCACCCGGTCAGTCTTATAATCCACAAGGACGGCGCCGTCCTCTTCCTCGAACCAGGCGTCCATGATTCCCTGGATCAGTACCAGCTCATCGGAGTCCGCCTCGTCCATCTCCCTGGCCGGGATGCCGATGACAAACTGGCGCTCTTTATAGAGGCGGCCTTTTTTGTCTGCCGCGCGCATCCGCTCTGCCAGCGGGGATTTTAAGAACTGTTCCAGCACATAGGGGCGCACCAGCTTTACGGCAGCCGCATCCATCCGGCCGCTTTCCTCCCATTCTTTTAACTGGCTTCGGATGTCATCCGCGCATTCCGTGTTTTTAAAGTCCAGAAGCTCCAGCGCCCGGTGGTAGGCAGTTCCCCGGAAGGCGCCTCCGGCGCCGGAAAGGCGGGGCAGCGGGGCGGCGGGCAGGTCTTTGACAGCGGGTTTGGGGGCCGGTGCCGTGGGAGCGGCTTCGCCCGGGGACGATTCTCCCGCATCCGGCCTCCGCCGCGGTTCCTCCTCCCGCATAAACGCCGGGATCGTCGGCAGGAAATCGCTCTCGGCATCGTCGGCAAACTGCCCCCGCTCCTTTAATTCCGAAACCGACAGCTTCGCATGGAGCGTTTTGTCGGCCTCGTAAGGATACCGGAAATCCAAAAGCTCTTTTAACTTCTCCCGCTCCGCTTCTTCCACAATTCCCTGTTCTCTGAGCTCCTTTAAATACCACCAGAGGCTCTCCTTCTCCCCCTGCATCTTCTTTTCTTCCGACAATAACGTCTCCGCCTTCACCTCGGCCATGCGGATACTGTCCTTCGTCTGCCCGGCGGCCATGAGAAGCCACTCAAGATAAGAGCCTGCGCCGGAAAGTGCCGTAAAGGGAAGCGGCCCGGAGGTTTCCGAAACACCGGCCCATTTTTCCAGCTTGTTTTCCAGGTATTTGTCTCCGGCCGTGATGATGAGCTTCTCCCTGGCCCGTGTCATGGCAACGTACAAAATACGCAGTTCTTCTCCCATGTTTTCCAGATTCATCCTGCGGCTTAGGACGTTCTTTTTTAAGGTCGGCGCCTTGAGCTTTAATTCCGGGTCAAAAAAGTCCGCCGCAATGCCAAGGGCGTCGTCAATCAGGATTTTCCCTCTGGAATCCTGGCGATTAAACTGCTTTCCCGCTCCGGCCAGGAACACCACCGGGAACTCCAGCCCCTTGCTCTTATGGATGCTCATGATCCGCACGGCATCCTCGTTTTCCCCGAACCTGGCGGCTTCCCCGAAATCCGTGTTGTATTTTTTCAGCTTCTCAATGTAGCGGATAAAGTCAAACAGGCTCTGATAGCTGGTCTTTTCATAGGCCGACGCCCGCTGGATTAGCATGTCCAGGTTGGCCTTCCTCGTCTTCCCCGCCGGCATGGCCGACACATAGTCGTAGTATCCGGTCGCGTCGAAGATCCGGTAGATCAGCCGGTGGACGGGAAGATGGACGGCCTCTTTCCGAAGGGAATCTAAAAGCTCCCAGAATTTCTCCAGCTTCCCTTTTATCTCCGCCTCGGAGCCCATGGAACGATAATCGCGGACGGCCGCATAAAGCCCTCTGTCCTGTCCCTTTTCCGGATTTTTCTTAAAAGCCGCCTGGATTTTTGCAAGCTCTTCCTCCGTCATTCCCACCATGGGCGAGCGGAGGACGCCGGCCAGGGGGATGTCCTGCATGGGGTTATCCACCAGAGCCAGCATGTTTAAGACCGTTTCCACCTCAATAGCCGAAAAATATCCGGTGCGGGACTCGGCAAAGGCCGGGATCCCCTCGGAGCTTAATACGCTTAAAAATTCCTCGGCCCACCCGGAAAGGCTCCGAAGAAGAATCACGATGTCCCGTTTTTTTAACGGCTCATAGACGCCTTTTTTCTGGTTCCAGACCTTCATACCCGTCTCCGGGTCGGTGAGCTCCCGGATTTTGGAAGCCACAAGCCTGGCCTCCGCCTCCTTTGCCGTATAGTCGGCCTTTTCCTCGTCAAGGCCGGAAAAAAAGCTGTCGCCGGTGTTTAAAAGATAAAGCTCCGTCCCCATGTCGCTCTCCGGCTCCGGGTAGGCGGCGCCGGGGTAGAGGGCCGCGTCGTCGGTGTATGCAATGTCCCCGAGGCTCTTTGTCATGATGCCGTAAAACAGGTCATTGACGCTTTTTAAGACCTGGGGGCGGCTCCTAAAGTTTTTATGGAGCTCGATTTTCTGGTACGGCCCGTCCTCTTTGGGGTATTCCTCATATTTTTTTAAGAAAAGCTCCGGCTTTGCCAGGCGGAATTTATAGATGCTCTGCTTCACGTCGCCCACCATGAAGACGTTTGGCGTGCCAAACCGCTTTCTTGAGATGCAGTCCACGATGGTTTCCTGAACCTGGTTGCTGTCCTGGTACTCGTCTACGAGGATTTCCTCGTAAAACCGGCTTAACTCGTCGGCCGCCGGCCCCGGCGCATGGTCGGGGGAATCTCCCGTGAGGATTTTTAAGGCAAAGTGCTCCATGTCATTAAAATCTACCAGATCCTTTTCCTTTTTGGCCTCCTGGTAGCGGCGCATAAATTCCTCCGAAAGCTCCAAAAGCATGGAAACCGGCCCGAGGCAGGCGGCCATGTCAGCGGCCACTTCCGTGACGGTGCCCGGAAGGTAGAGCGCCTTTACTTTCTTTACGCCGTCCTTTGCCCGGTTTCGGAGTCCGGCTGCAAATTCTTTCTTTGCCGGATCCACGTTTTTTCCGCGGACGGCTGCCAGGCGGCCGAACATGGGCTTTTCAAGAGCTTCGCAGATTTCCTCGTAGGTCTCTGCCACGGAAAGCGCCTCCATGGCCCTCACGTCCTCCGAAAGCATCGGAAGGTACGCCTGGGGGCCGTCGTCCTCCTCTGCCGTCTCCACGGCCTCAGAGAGCAGTTCCAGATACTCTCCCGCCTGTTTTTTCACGTCGGCAATCAGGAATTTCATCCATTCTGTCTCTTTAAAATCCCCGTCCGCCTCCATGGAAAGCTCGTTTCTGCACTTTAAAAACCATTCCTCCGGCCACGGGCTGCTCTGGGCAAACTGCCAGACCTTAAGAATATATTCCTCAAGCCCGGCGTCGGTGCGCCCCTGGGCGTAGGTGTCCACGAACCGGAAAAAGGCCTCGTCCCCGCGGCCGTAATAGTTCTCCAAAAGCTCCTTCATCACGTCGGCCTGGATTAAAAGCAGCTCGCCCTCATCGCCGGTGCGAAAGCCCGGGTCGATGTCCAGCTCGTGAAAGTGTTCCTTTAAAAGCGACAGGCAGAAGCTGTCGATGGTGGTAATCCGCGCATGGTTTAAAAGCGTGGACTGGCGTTCCAGGTTCTCATCCCCCGGCGATTCCTCCAGGCGCTTTTCAAGCGCCTCTCCGATCCGTTCCCGCATCTCGGCCGCCGCCGCCTTCGTAAATGTCATGACGAGGAGCCGGTCGATGTCCACCGGGTGTTCCCTATCGGTAATCATCTGGAGAATCCGCTCCACGAGGACGGCCGTCTTCCCGCTGCCCGCGGCCGCCGACACGAGAAGGTTCCGGTTCCTTAAGTCAATGACTTTTTTCTGTTCCTCTGTCCATGTCATCTCAGCCATTTTCGCCGTCCTCCTCTTCTTCACCCTCGATTTCCTTCCAGATTTCCTCAGCCTTCATGGGGCGGAACCGCCTGAAGCCGTAGCCCTTTGTCTTTAAGTCAAAGCCGCAGATGCTGTGGTAAGGGCAGTAGTCGCAGGCCGTCCGGTTCCCCTGCTTATAGGGATTGACTGCCGTCTCTCCGTCTAAAATTTCTTCTCCCATGCGGATGAGGCTGTCCTTCACAAAGCCGGTCAGGCGGGAGAACCGCTTCCCGCCGGCTGCCGACGATTTCGCCTCCTGGAGAATGCCGTTTTTAAGAGCCACGGGAATCACGTCCGACTCGGTCTCGATCTCCTTATCCATGTGACGGATCACCTCGAGGTTACTGTTTGCCAGGCCGTTCATCCGAAGCTTTCTAAGAATCGCCGCTTCGGCAGCTTCTTCCGTCATGCCTTCCTCCCGCTCCACCGACGGATCGGCGATATGATAGTAAAAAATCCCGGCCGGTTCCACCTGCTTTCCCGGGTTCCTGCGCTTTAAAAGATCCATAGCCGCATCCAGATAGACAACAAGCTGAAGCTGGAGGCCGCGGTAAAGGAGCGCCAGGTCAAAGGAGGTGCTGCCGGACTTATAATCCATGATTTTCACGTAAATGGTGTCGCCGTCCTCGCAGGTATCCAGCCGGTCGATGCGGCCCTTTAAGTTCATGGCCCCGCCGTCCGCAAGGGCAAACCGGCTGTTTACCTCCACCTCGAAGGCGGCCGGCTCGAAATCGCCTTTCTTAATCTGGTAGATCAAAGCGCGGATCGTCCTGTCGGTGATCGCCTCCACCTTTTTTATCAGATAGCTGTTCCTGGCGGAGCTTTTTAGAATCGTGTTCCGGTATTTCGCCGAAACCTGCCCGACACAGTCTGCCACAAGGCGCTTTCGCTCCTCGTCGCCGATGGCGCGGAAGTCCTCGCCGTTTTCCTTAACGGTACGGAAAAACAGGTCTAAGGACTGATGGAACAGGTTTCCCATGTCCGAGAGGTCGATTTCGTATTCCCGCCGTTTTTTAAGTTCCAGCCCGTAGCTTAAAAAGTGGGCGCAGGCGCAGGCCGCGTACTGCTCGAGTCGGGTGACGCTGCCGTTTAACATCTGACCATAAAGCTCCAGGGCGGCCGCATGTCCGATTCCGTGGGCCTTATAGGCATAGGAGGCCGCCTCTGCCAGCCGCTCCATCCGTTCTTTCTCACCGCCCTCGCCGGAAAGCCAGCCGTAGAGGGCTGCAAACTCCCGGTTTTCTAAAATTGTCCCCGGCTCCTCCAGCGCGCGGACGACGGCCTTTCTCGCCGAAGGCCTGGCGGCGGCCGGCTTCCTTAAGGCTACCGCTTCGAGAACGGGATTTTCCGGGAACCGCTTTCTCATCTGGTTTATGACGCTTGACGGACGCATGGTTTTTCCCTCGGCGGAAAGCCCCGACCAGGAAAGGTAGAGCCGCTCCGAAGGCTTCGTCATGGCAAGGTATAAGTAAAACCGCTGCATGAAGCCCTCTTCCCTTGCCGTGGGCGCCAGCTCGATCTCATGGCTTTTTAAAAGCTCCCGCTCCTGTTCCGTGAGAATCCCGCCGCGGCCCGCATCGGCCGGGACGATGCCCTCATTGACACCAACGAAAAACAGGGCACGGATGTTTTCCAGACGCGTCCTCTTTAAATCTCCGGCTGCCGTACGGTCGACGCAGGCCGGAATCAGCCCCACCTGGAGCCTGGAAAGGCCAGCCGAAAGAATCCCGCCGTACTCCTTTTTCGACACAGTCTCGTCCCCCAGAAGGTCATACAGTTTCTCGAAAAGCTCCATGACGAGGCCGTAAATCTGTTCATACTCCTTTGCCATGGCATAGTCTCCGGCCGCAGCAAAGTCCGCGCTTATTTTTAAGAGCTTCTGCTCGACGGAAAGCTCCTCCAAAAGCCCCGTAAGCGCCTTCGTCATCGTGCCGATGTCCGCCTGCCCTTCCGTTTTCTCACGAAAGCTTTTGAGCGGCGCCAGGATTTCCTCCCGGAATTCGTTTAATTCCACAAGGTTTATGTGCTCCCCGCCTTCATAAACCCGCTCCCAGGCCGAATCCCACTTAGAAAAACCACGGATCCCCAACGCCCGCACATAATTCTCCAGTCGGTCTATTTTTTCCGTTTCCCCGCTCACAAGGCCCGTCCGCAGGTACTGGAACATGCTCTCGTAGTCGAAGCCGCCCTGGAGGACGGACAGGCTGCTTTTTATGAGACGGATCATGGGATTTCCCGTCACGTCCTTTTTCTCGTCCAGGAAAAACGGGATGCCGTATTCCTCGAACCGGCGCACCAGCTCCCTGGAATAGCCGGACAAGTCGCCGCAGACGACGGCCATGTCCCGGTAGCGGTACCCCTCTTCCTTGACAAGCCGCTCCATCTCGCAGGCCGCAAACTCCGCCTCGTCGGCCGGGTTCTCCGCCTGCACGAAGAAAAGCTCCCCGGCCTTTCCCTTAAAGGGGCGGTAGGGATAGCGGAAGGCTGTCCGCTCCAGATAATCGAGGGCCGGGCTCTTTTGAAACCGCGCAAGCGGCCGCGTCCTTAAAACCTCGCTCTGTTCCAGCTCTGTTCCGGCTTCCTTACAGATGGCCGCCAGCTTCCCGGCCATCTTCCGGCTCATGTCAAACAGGTCGGACTCGCGCCCGGCCTCAAACAGATTTTCATTTTCCGTCGCCGTCACCGTGACGAAAAGCCTGCGGCAGGTTTTTAAAAGCAGGCCGATGAGCCGGTACTGCACCGGCGTAAAGCCCGTATAGCCATCGAGGGCGATGACGCTGTCCTTTAGTATTTTGGAGCGCGGCACTTCCCGGCAAAGCACGTCAAGGAGCTCTTCCATGGTGATGTACCGCTCCTTTGTGAACTCCTTAAAGGCCTCATAAAGCAGGCACATGTCATCGAGCTTTCCCGAGAGAATCCTGCTTGTACCCGGCTTTTTCGTCTCTGCCCTCAGCGTTTCCGGGCTCACGCCGTACTGGTAAAGCTCCGAGAGCATGGACTTTACCTCGTCCAGAAACCCCGGCTGGTTTAAGTGGGACGAGAACATGGAAAGTTCCTTTTTCTTCTCTCCGGCCAGCTTTCTTAACACCATCACCTTCCCCGTATCGTCGAGAAGGGCCGGCTGCGGCAGGGAAAGCTCGGAAAAGACGCGGTAGGCCAGTCGCTTAAAGCTTAACACGTCGATGTTCATGGTGCCGTGCTGCGGATGGAGGCGGATTAACTCCTTCTGGGCCTGCATCGTGGCCTGCTCCGGGACAATGATGAAAAACCGGCCGTCCGGCTCCGCCAGGGACATATCAATCATATTTTTATACAGAAGCTCCGTCTTTCCGGAACCGGAGCCGCCGATCATAAGTTTCAGTGACACGATATCCTCCTTTCAGGTAGGTCTTATACCATTATCGGAAGAATGCGCCCGTTTGTCAACGGTTTCGTCAAGACGGTTTTCATGTCGTTTCAAAGCAGTTTCCATACAATCTGGCAGTTGCCGAAAAACCGCTTTTCAGGCGTTCCCGGAATATCCCGCCTGCGCGTTTCATAAACTATAACAAAACTCTTACCGAAGGACCTTGCCATGAGCGCCAAAACGAAAATTATCGTCCTGCGAATGAAGGAAATCATTTACACCGCCATTTTCATCGGACTTGCAATCCTTCTGATCCTGCTGTTTCTATTCATGTTCCGGCCGAAGGAGAAGGAAGCCCAGTCCGCCGGGGCCGAAGCCGTCTCCCGCTACACGCCGGGGCTTTATTCCGCCTCCATTGTCCTCGGGAGCCAGAATGTCAACGTGGAAGTGGCCGTGGATAAAGACCACATCAATTCCATTGCCCTGGTGCCCTTAAGCGACGCGGTTGCCACCATGTACCCGCTCATGCAGCCGGCCATGGACTCTCTGGCCGAACAGATCTGCGCCTCCCAGTCTTTGGAGGGCATTGAATACCCGGCCAATTCCCAGTACACGTCCATGGCCCTCATGAATGCCATCGAGACGGCTCTAAAGAAGGCGGAAAATGACGGGTAGCAGGTACATAAAAGGGGAAGTGGAAACCTTTTTTCCCGGTTTTCACTTCCCCTTTTTTCCGTGCTCTTATTAGTACCCAAGTCCGGCCAGCCAGCTCTCGATTTCTTCTCTGGAGCCGGAGGCCTCTTCCTCATAGCAGTCAAAAACAGAATCGGATATCTCTGCATCCGGCAGCGCCTCTGTGATGATGTCCACGCTCCGCGCAAGTCCGCCTGTGCCGTGGGAACAGAACAGGTACACCTGCTTTCCTGACAGGTCGCTGTTTTCCAAAAAGGTTAAAAGAGCCATGGGGACGCCATACCACCAGTTAGGGTACTAAAATGTAGCCCGCCCCTCCAACTCTTTGAAAATACTGGACTTAACGCTATACAAAAATGTGTTTTGTGTTACCAGATTTTCAAATATTATTGAAACTGGAGTTGCTTTTATAGTACTATCTATCAACCCTTTTATCAAATGCTTGTAGCGTATAGATAATAATGCTTACAGCGCATAGCAGTAGCAAATTCTTATGTTCTATCATAGCGTTATATAAATTTTCCAAAAACCAAATCCTAAAAAATGAACCAATAAAAACAAAATCTCATAATTATAAAAGGCCAGTAGATTTTACCTACCAGCCTTATGTATATGTTCATATAATGAGCTTTGGGGCGCGTTATGTTTCTTCCATCATTTCAATAGCTTCTTCCCGTAAACAAAATTCTTCGTTAATTTTTGTGATAACAAGAATCATAATCTTTAACAACTTTATGTAATCCATAAATTGCACCCTTTCATTTTCGGGATATGTACTATGTGCATATTTATTACGCAAATCATGCCCATTACTATATGCAGATTTATTCAGCTCATAATTAAGATAGTTTTGTTCGGGTTCTGAAAAAAGGCTATTCTCCAATCTCAAATTGCCATTTTTGTACCATTCATCAATTACATTTCTTAATTCACCATTATAATAGTGCGGGCAAATCACATCATGATCATATAAATCTTTCAAAATAAAAGCTTTAGGACCATTTAGTTTCAGATAACCGTTAGAACTTTCTATAACAATGTCCTTTTCAATGAGCCATTGAATTTGTGTTTGCTGATATCCGTTAAAATCAGATATTGATACATCTTCTTGGATTACCAAGTCACAAAAACGATTATACTTATTCTTAGTTTTTCTTATATAATACAGATGACTCTGGTTAGAAAAAAGCAAAAACTGTTCATGTCGAATATCATCACTATTTCCATAAGCATATTTATCTTTTATAATGCCCGAAAGATTTGAGAATATAGTATGACTTGAAGACATCTCAAATAATTCTCGATCAATCTTACCATCTTGTACATACATACGAAACTGTTTGAGTACTCCATCCATTTCTGAAGAAATGGTTCGACATTTTTCCGCCATCATTGTACCCTCTGATGGAGGGTTAAATCGAAAACCATTAGCGCCAAACTCTTGTGATAAATACTCTTCAAAAAACCATTTTAAAACATCTTCTAACCGTACCTTGTTTCTTTTTAATATTTCATAACAAGCTTGCACTTGCATTGTGGAGAGATTCTCGCCCGCAATAAAATGGTTTCCTGCGATAAATTCTTTAATACCTCTGGTTGAAAGAATTCTTTCAAAAAGCCCTAACTTTGATTCTACTGACACTAGAGTACTCCTCCAGCAGTCATCAAATTGTTCAAAAACATATCGAAAATTATTTAGAAGTGTAGGATAATCCAAATTATCAAGTAGCCATTTTATATCATAAGTAATTTTATAGTTATTATTATCTAGTTTTTTAACTCTTTTTATTTCTGGTATATCTGCAAATTCTACCTCTAATCCATATCCTATTTGTACACCGGTAAAAGGATGCTTTTCCCAATAAGTATCGCATGCTCTTTTAGCAGATAACCTCAATTTATCACTAATAGGGCATTCTTTTGTGCTTTGGGCATAAATTAACAGCTGAAGGTGATTCAAGTTTGCTCTATCTGAATTAACATATTTAGTTAAAATATCTTCGTACTCTGACGGAACTAATTCCTTAGGAAAGTAATAATGGCATTTCTGATCATGCTTTTCCAAAAACTTACTTATAATCAAACGTGGTGACTGTTCGGATATACGCATTACATCTGCCAATTCTTTGCCATAATATTTTACCAGCTCTTTCTGCTGCAGTAATATCCAAAGTGCTGTTTCTGGATCGTTGATATAGATTGCAAATATTTCACCAGACACTCTTTCAAACACCTTAAACTCAGCAAACAATTTCCAATAATCTTCAACATAGTCAATACAAACGGAACGAGTAATTTTCTGAAAATTCTCGTCATTAATCATCCCAAAAAATTTTCCAAAAATTTTTCTAAATAACGAGCAGATTTCCTTATAACGCGCAATTTTCTTTTCATCCCAATCTTGAAGATATACTCCACTTTCAATTAATTGTTGAATATTATATAGCTCAATTACCTCATTGATATCTTTGTAATCTTCATTTTCATCAAACGATTCGAGTATTTTGGCTGATTTCTTCAAATTTTCTCCTGTACTCCAATCATTAATACTATAAAATTTAACACCATCATATTCTGGACGCATTGTATTTTACCCCCATAATTAGTCTGCTTAAAAAATAACAAATATATTTCCATATGTCTATATTCTTTAAGTCGAAAAACAAATTCAGTAATAAAAATTTACTACTGGTTTTATGTAAAGTTTTTACAGATTCTTAAATACGCTCCAATCCTTCTTTTCCTGGCTCTTTCTCAGCTTCTGGTTCTCTTTCCGCAGGCTTTCATTTTCTCTTTTCAGTTCCGCCACCTGTCGCTGCAGCAATTCAATCCTGCCGTCCATCGCCTTATCCAGAATGTTTCTTCTCGGATCAATCACTCCGGCCTGCTGTTCTAGGGCGCGGTTGATTTCAGAACGTATCTCCGGATTTTTATAAAAAAAACCTCTGGAAAGTCCGGTCATCTGCATAAGCCTTGGAACCGAAACCCGTTCTTCATCTTCAAGCATTCGCCGGATTGCAGCTTTGGCCGCTGTGATTTTTTCTTCACTCCGCTTTTTGTTGACCTCAATCATCCTGTCGTATTTGCTCATACTCGTCCTCCCATCCATCTAAGTTTTCAAGCAGAATTCTAGTCTGTTCTTCTCTTGCCCTGCGGGTTTCTGCCGCCAGAATCAGGTTGTTCATTTTTCGGTAATGCACTACCGTATGGACACCTCTGTGTCCGAGTAGTTTTGATATCGTCCAGTCATCCAGATGCAGTTCTGTCAGCTTTGCTCCATAGGTTCTGCGGAACATATGGGATGGGAACCGGAAGTGCTTTCCCTCATCATCCCGCAGGTTTTCTCTCTGAATCAGGGCGAGAACCTTATGTTTGATTGTCGTATACTGCAGGGGGCGGCTTGTATCCTTTTCATCTACAAAAATATATACCGCATCCCCGTACCGTTCCTTTGAATACTGGATTGCCTTTCGGATCAGCGCCGCCAGTTCTGCGCTGATTGGCTTTTCATATACTGTACTCTTTACCTGGCGGATTTTAATCATATCCATGCCATTTGACTGCGACAGGCAGTCCCGCTGTAAGGTCAGCGTATCCGATATTCTGGTCCCCAGCATCTGATGGATGACCATACATCTGGTTATCTGTTCATCCAGCTTTGTAATCTGCTCATTCAGCCGTTTTAACTCATTGTCCGAATAAACCTTGAATTCTGGCTGTATCTCTTGCGGAATATCTGTATTGATGAATAGCTTCTCCAGATGTGGCCAGTCAAAAAGTTTTCCCACTGTTTCCAGAACCGAACGCAGTTTAATTATGTTATCACTGTTTGATTTTCCGGACCCTCCGCTGGTGGCCATATAGGTCAGATATTCTTCTACTAATGTACGGTCAATCTCTTTGCAGGAAGTGATTCCTTTCTGCTGTTCTTCCAGATATTTTGAGAACATTCGCAGCGATGACATTTCTCTTTTTACTGTCCCCAGGTTTTCATATTTTAGATGCAAATAAATCGCCTGCTTGACTTCTTCCCGGATATCCGTTTGACGAATCCCCGTAAAATTCAGTGTATTTGTCCTGTAAATCGGATTCTGCTCAATTTCGATATCCAGTTTATCCAAATGCCAAATATCTTTTTCCTGTTCTTGCCGTTCATCCTCTGGCTGTAAAAATTGGATCAGTCTCCTTACAAACATGATCTGTCGTGCCTGCACAATATGAGCCGTTCCATAAACACTCATCTTATTCTGTGTAAGGGGTATCCCATTCTGCAGCATATAACCTTTCAGAAGCTGTACCCACTTGCTTTCTTCCCATCCCAGCAAGCTGTCGGGCAATTTCCGGCGTCCCTGCATTGCCTGACAAAATAATGTGTAATACGCTTTTTCATGAATTACGGTTCGGAGGCTTACTTGAGTACCTCTATACCGGAAGTACCTGCTTACTTCTTCTTTCATTTTTTTCGTTGGAAGCAGGGACAAATCCAAATAATCTGCATTTCCACACTTCCGTAACAATACGCCATCGGCATCTTTATAACACTCCAGTTCACGATAATAAAGTCTATCTTCCACGCTTTCCTCCTTTCCTTAAGCCGGCCGCAAGATTGTTCCCTGGCTGCTTAAAATATTCATCGTTTGCTTTAGCAATTTTTTGAGGCACATAATCAATGTACTGCTCCGTCATTTCCTGGTAGCTGTGTCCCAGATAATCCCTGACACTTTGCAGAGATGCCCCGCTTTCATAAAAGAATGTCGCCACCGTATGTCGGTAATCATGTGTCTGAAATAAATATTCTCCTTCCGCTATACCCTGCTCCTTGCAGAATTTTTTCATCCGCTCCCGAAAGGTCTGTGTCAGACATGCGCCCCCATTTTTATTCTTAAACAGATATTCATCGGGTCCGATATTGTTCCGTCTGATATATACCTGCATAATCTTATATAACCCTTCTGCTATCGGGATACGTTTATATGTTTTCATCTTGGTCTGATAGAGCTGTATCCACGTTTCATCGTCTTTTTTGTAGTAGCTGTTTCCTTTTAAGGTACAAACCTCGCTGATTCGCAATCCAAGACACCAGAGGTGCAGGTACATACACCGCAGATGTTCCGGCAGCAGATGAAGCAACCCAAGCAGTTCGGTGCAGATCTCCGGCGAAACACTCCTGTCATGATGCCGGCGTATGACTTTCTTTATGTAATATTCCGGGTGGAACGGCATCCGTTCCATATAGCCCCGCACCGTCATAAAGTGGTAAAACTGACTTAATCCGGTAACATATTCATTAAAAGTCTTTGGTATAATCCCCCGCTCCTGTATTTCCTGTAAGTATCTGTCAATCTGTTCTTCTGAACAGGAGCAGGCACTCTCTTTCCTTTCACAGAGCCAGATGAGAAACTGCTTAATCCCGCCAAATTTTATAACCATTGTGCTAACGGACTGCCCAGTGATTCCAATCTGGTACTTCATAAACTCCTGAGCATATCTGCGATTTTCCGGCATGGTTATCTCGATAAACGAAACTGTGACGAATGCACTGCTCGGGTTGACCCGGTGTTCCGGTAACCTCATCCGCTCCAAGTACCAGATATTTGCATCCCAGTGAATGGTTTCATTTTGGAGAAACACGGTTTCCCTGCAATACCCCAAAATGGGAAGCAGCAGCATTCTTCTGCTCTCAGAATCAGTATGCTGTTCCAGGTAGGATTCAAATTCTTCCACCTGGATCTGCTCCATTTTTTCAATATCCTCTATACCGGACTCTGCGCAGAAATGGTATAAATATTGCAGTCCCGACAGCCGCTGTTCTCGTTTTCTCAGTTCTTTAAACTGACTTAATACTGCATTCAATGTAATAAAAATCTGATTTTTCAGAACGGAGGAGCAAGGTTTCGTAAAGTCCCATACCATGTTTTTCCGGTTCCTGACGGTATCAAATTCCATCGCCAGCGTCTGATCTGGATGGTAAGGAATAAATAGGACCTTATTCTCCAGTTTCCACTGACATCGGGTTCGTCCGGAGAGGGTCTGCATCTGCTGGCGGATGGAATATTGCTTAACTCTGTCATATGCTAAGATGTACCGGTCGATTTTCTTTAAATGTTGTTCTTCCAAAAGATACTGTTCGAACCTTTTTCGCAGCAAATAATCCATCTCTGCAATGCTTGTAATTCCTTCGGTAATTAAAAACTTTCTTAACTTCTTTTTTTCATATTTACAAACTTCTGTACAGTTTTCCAGCTCCGTATCAATCTGACGTGGAAACAAACGCGGTTTTTGTTCTTGTTCTATGAGCTGTACTGCTCGAACAGGCACTTATTTTCACTCCCTTCTACAACAGCTCTTTTACACCATATAGGGCAGAATTCCTTGCGTAGAATTCTTCGCTGGCCTCTATCAGCTCATCATCCACAATCTTTAAATACCGGATTGTTGTATCGATGTGCTTGTGTCCGAGGGCCTGCTGGATCAGTTCCAGCCTCCAACCGGCTTTGCGCCGCATATTAGCAAAATACCTGCGGAGCATGTGGGGTGTCAAATCGATTCCTGTCTTTTTCTCCATCCGTTTCAGCATATCGTAAACACTGTCCACCTTTAATGGTTGTCCCGCATTCTTCCCCGCGATATTGATGAACAGGAACCTCTGATGCTGGAGGAGTTCCCGGTATTCTGCCAGATAATACATCAGAAATTCAAAGGTTTCCTCACTGATTCTGGCTTTCCGATACTCTGCATTCTTTGCTCTGGCCTCGTTGTCATTATCCTCCCGGAAGTAAACGCCTATCATGCGGTTCTGGTAATCGATGTCGTGGGTATAATCCACACCGAGGATTTCTCCAATCCGAAACCCTGTTTCCGCGATCATCAGAAGGAGAAGCTGATCCCGGCAGTTGGTACATGCCTGCAAAACCTGGATAATTTCTTCGTGTTCTGCCGGCCGCACATCCCGCTCTTCTGCTTTCATATATCCTTTGAATGCCTGAAACCGCAGTTTCTTCTGGACGCCAACAGCATTGACTGCCATATGATAGCTGTAAGAAAGCACTTTTAAACTGCCGAGCCGTTCATCCATGGATTCCATAAAAAGATAGAACCTGAACACATCCTCCAGGTATGCGTTACAGGTTCCATTATGAATAACCCTTAAATTGTTTTCTTTCGTATGGTTTCCGGCCTTCAGCCACTGCAGAAAACCAGTAAAATGATCGTTCTGGCTCTCGAAGTTTAGCTCATAGACCTGTTCCGGCTCCATTGGAATTTCTTTCAGATATTCCAGATAATAACAGATTGCGAATGCTGCCCGCTTTACGGTGTTTGGTGAGCGGTTGGCCTTGATTTTATGCTTCAGATACTTGGAGGGAAGCAGTACAATCTCCATTGTGTCACAGTCACGGATAAAAAAGTATTTGACTTTCCCTTCTGACAGCGTTTCCACTTCATATCTTCTCATCTGCTCCTCCTCCTTTCCTCTGACGCTATACACAGTATATCGTGTTAGCTGCTATATAGCTATCACGAAATGCACTGAATATCCAACAAAGTTTTCTGCTCCAGATTAAGCATTACCAATAAACATTCAATCCGTCTGATAGCTCCCCGCAATGCGGAATGCCCTCACTGTGAAACCAATAAAGCCTGCTATCAGTAGAATGCCTAAGCCCACTGTTCCCATAATCCATCCCATATCACATCCTCCAATAAGTCTGTGTGTCATTGCATTCCCAGCTCTGCCATTGCTACGAACCGATCTTCTTCAGCAAAGTATTCATCTGCCGTATCACGGCCTACCGCAAGAACAGATCCTGCCTCTGTTTCTCCCAGCTGAATAGGTGCTAAATAACCAATGATTTCCTGACACAACTCCTGATTCGGGCAAGTATCAAGAAACACCATACTGGTATTCACTACCAGCCGATCTGCCACATCTGTAATAATGATTTTTTCTGCATCGAATCCATGTTTCCCTATGAAGTTTGCTATATTCTCAGGAGACAGAGAAATCAGATATTCCTGTCTGATGTTCCCACCCATAGGATACACATAAGCATATCCCATACTTTCTGAATCGAAAATGTCAGAGATCATTTTTTTATCCGCTTCTGTCATCGTTTTACCCTCTTTTCTGGTAATCTCTTAAGTTTATTTTTCCTTCCTGGGGTGACCAAATCTCTATCTGCAAAGACTCTGCCATAGCGCCGAGCTGTGCCATTTGTATGGATGAATATGTCAGAGAATTTCGGCTCACTACCAGCAGGATACTTGCTTTTCCTTCTTTTGCTGCTACTATAAAACGACGAAATCCCGAACGCGCCAGCAATGGTTTTCCACCGCAATCGCTGGAACTGCCAACGGTTTCAACCATCATCTGCTCCGCATAATCACAGAGCTGTTTGAGTTGTTTTTTTAGCACGCCATGTGCATCCTCTGGTGCATCAATGGCACAATAAATCCATGCCTGCTTTCTTTTTTTCACTCAGACCTCTCTCCTTTCTGCTCCATCGTCGGAATCTGCATATTGTTCCAGAACACCTTCAAGTCCAAAGCTGACCGCAATGGCATGGTCGATGTCATGCATGGTGTTAGCATTCAACCGTCCTATGTACTCTTTTAGCCGTACCCGGTCTATGGTCCGTACCTGTTCCAGCAAAACTATGGAATTATCATGCAAGCCCTGCAAATTGGATTTCAGCCGAATATGAGTGGGCAGCGCACGTTTTCCCTGGCGGCTGGTAATGGCTGCCGCAATGACAGTAGGACTGAACCGATTCCCTACATCATTCTGGATAATCAGTACAGGACGTACCCCTCCCTGCTCCGATCCAACCACCGGTGTCAGATCTGCATAGTAAACATCGCCTTTTTTAATTCCCAACATAAAACCTCCCTTCTGCTTTCATATCACAAGGACAGCGACAGGCGCCATTGGACCGTAGTTTAAAAATTTGCTTCCATGGATGGACGCCTGTCACCGTAGTTTCTAATATGAAAACATTTCGTTGTTCTTCGTTTCGCGTGGCTCCTATTCGACACTACTTCCCGGAGCCGGATGTATTTCATGCATCCGTGGGCGGTAAACACAGACCGGTCCTGGCTCCAGACCGTCATGGGACTCTCACCCCTCCGAGGATCTCTCCGAGCCGCCCTCATTGCGGGTTCCCGCGACTGCGGGGCTGTGGCTAGGCGGAAGGTTCATTTTAGGCTGTTGAGGTGGTGGCAGGCAGCCGGCCAGGGCTGCTTTGGGATGGACAGTTCTCGCTCTGCACCTTTGATGCGATCTTATTGACAGGCACTTTTGTTCCCTGCAGGTGGTCTTCGCGTATCCTCCACGATGCTTTTCCTTTTGGGCTGAACAACTAAGGTATCTGTGTTGCCGGATATGACCGCCTGCGGCGGTATTTCTCAAAGAGCAGATAAGGGAATTTTATCCCCTCAATTATTTCCACGTTGGCAGAAGCATTTGAGAACCAAAAAGAAGAAAAAAATTAAATTTCTTCCATTAATTTTTTTAGGTGATTAATAATCCGTTTCTTCCGCTTATTAATTCCTTTCTGGGACAGGCGCAATTCCTCCGCCAGATCCCGCTCGGTTCGTTCCTCAAAATAAAGTTGGCAGATCAGATAGCGGTCATCCTCAGATAAACGAGAGATTGCCATATGTAACTGTTTTATTTCTATGCGGTTTATGACCTGTTCTTCTATTCCTGGAGCCTGTTCTACGAATTGAACGGCTGATTCTGATAATCGCTCATAGGAATCTTCTCTGCTGGGGATGACTGTTACAGTCTGTTTTTCTTCATCTATAATGGTCTGTTCAACCTTCAGGTCATATTCCTGATACTGCATTTTTCTTTCTGTCGTTTTTAACACAGCAATGACTTCTTCACTGGCTTCCGGATACATCTTCTTAAAATCCGGAATTCTATATGGCTTTGCCATAGCTTGTCCTCCTTCATTTTCGAATTTGCGCGAAAACGAAGGGCAAGCGGCGGGCCACGGCACCGCAGATATTCTTGAAAACAGCAAAAAAGAACGGCTGCACAGATACTGTTACCTGTGCAGTCGTCCCTTTCCGGTTTTACCTGTTCTGTTGGTTCACTTTTACAGTTGCAAAATGCTGCGGCATAAGCTAAAATTTTTTTGGCTGTTTACCACACAACCAACTTAGATGTATTACAATAGAATGTCGCTGCTACGAATCAGCAGCAACGCGCTAACATTCCAGCGCATATAAAACCTCCAATCTCGATAACGAATTGGAGGGAATCTGTTTAATCTATCAAACCTGCCAAATCGATATCCCCATTTGGCGGTTATCCTCAAAATTAGGGGAAACAGAACATATCTGCAGACTAGAATTGAGATAAACTGCCACATGTTCAGTTTATCTGTAAGATTTCACCGTAATTTCACTGACTCTTGTATAGTTTGCGAGGATTGACATCCCTCTTTGAGCATATTTTCCTTTAAAATAAATCTGACGACTATCATCCCTCTTAAAAATGATAGCCGTCAAGTCTACTAAGTTTCCATTGGTTCAATTTTATAACCAACACGAAACACCGTTTTTATATGAATCGGATTTTTGGGATCTGGTTCCAATTTCTTCCGCAAACGCCATATCGTGTTTTCTACTGTTGTCATACCATATTGGTATTCTTCTCCCCAGGCCGCTGAATATAATTGCTCTTTGGTATATACTCTCCCAAGGGATTTTGCCATACAATGAAGAATAGAGTATTCACTGTGATTCAAACGTATTTCCCTGCCTGCTCTTAGTACACGCCTAGACGCAGGATGAATTTCAATCTCACCAAATGTTAATACCGGAGATGTTATTTCTGTCATATGAATATTACTTCCATGTAAGGCGTCCATAATCCTCTTAAACGAACTCCCATCTGAGTCAAATGTTCGTATTATAATAATTTCATCCATTTATCCATCCCCCTAGTTACTATCCATTACAAATGTTGGTTATCAGAATTTATTTTTCGATACTCAGCTGGGGATATTTTCAAAATATCTCTAAAAGCCGTAGCAAATTTACTCTGATTTTCATATCCAACTTGATTCGCAATTTCGGCTATGGTTGCTTGTGTCTGTCTCAATAAAATTGCAGCCTGTTTAATACGGTATTCTTTCATATATGTTCCGATAGGCTGTCCATAAATGCCTTTAAAGGTATCTTTTAAGGTTGTAGTGTTTATCAAATATTCCTTAGAAAGATCTTCAATGGTTGGCCGCTCTTGGAGATTTGTTGTCAGTCTTTTGTGGATTGTCTTGATAATCTCTACTTGCGGAGAAGTGTATATCTCTCTCCTTTTCTCTTTGGAAACATCGACCATACACAAAAACAAAAGCAGTTCCTGTACTTTTAATCGAAAATAAGGTTTCTGTAAGCAATCCGGTACAGAGTAAAGTTCTGAAAATATGTGTTCAATCTCATCTTTTGTCCGCATGATAAAACAGTTTCCATCAGAACAAAACTTATCTTTAAATTGTAAAATATCTATACCGCTATCGGAGAGAATTTCCGGCGGATTTTTCACTACCACAGACAAATTGATAACAACGGAAATCCCCCGATAATGTTTCAATGGGAATGACATTTCCGCTGCACAATTATCCATGGTATGGATTGAAAAATCGCCTTCTCCAAGATAAAGACAAGAGCCACTTGCTAAGCGACAACCTTCCCGGCCTTCCCGACAATGATTGATCTCCAATATGTTTTTATCAATGTTCCCATCCCAATAACAGCTTGTCGCTTCAAAATCGTTATAGATGAGCTGAATGCCGGGATAGACCTGATAGACTGTCATAAGTCCGAGGCCATCCGCACAATCCATTTTATAGACGGTACAGTAGCCGTCATTATCTTTCGGAATGACTGCGGATAACCCCGTTGATGAAAGAGGAGTATTTTCCATAGCTGTCCTTTCCGTTGTATCTAAGTTGTTTATCTGTTGTGCCAAAGTTTTCCTGGCATCTTTTATTATATAGTTTTTTCTCATATTGAACCGCTCCAATCAGCAGGATTTGAAATCCAAATAGAATACATTTTGAATTATAGTACGTCATGGCTAACTGTGCAAATGGAAAACCTATATCCTTTGTCGGTTCTGCTGTATGATGGCCTTTTCTGACCTGGGTGTTTTCATACACAGACAACTACTGTGTGGAGAAAAGAAGCTGACGGAGTAACCGCACTTTCTATAAATCTCTGCCCCGGCCACCACTGTTGGGCCGGGAATTTTGCTTGTTGGGGAAGGCCCCAATTTCCTGCTGCCATTCATCAAGTGTTTACAAAGTTCTGCTATGCTTGTCTTGATGAATGAGGTATAATCAATCCAGTGATAAAAATAAATTTGGAGGTTGCAGTATGGCATATAAAATTATTGCAATATTGATACTGGCTGCGTTTTACGGTATTTATTACATAAAACTTATTAGTCAGCGAAAGCAGGGAATACAAACAAATTTATTGGGCAAGGGAAAGAAAGGCTTTGTAAAGGCCATAGAAGATTCATTGAAAATTGTAACATTTGTAGCGCCCATTGTTGAGTTGATTAGTATTTTTATGGACACATATATTGATTTGACATGGATAAGGGTATTTGGCTGTATATTGGGAATATTAGGAGTTGTGGTGTTTGCGGTATCCGTACTTACGATGCGTGATAGTTGGAGAACTGGTGTCCCTGATGATAAAAAAACAGAACTTGTCACGTCTGGAATATATGCATATAGCCGCAATCCTGCCTTTTTGGGTTTTGATTTAATCTATTTATCCATCCTTTTTATATTTTTTAATTGGGGCTTGTTAGTGATAACAGTGTTGACGGTTGTTATGTTTCACTTACAGATTGTTAAAGTGGAGGAAGATTTCTTGATAAAAACATTCGGAGACGAATACTTGGAATATAGAAAGAAAGTATGTAGATATATTGGAAGAAAGAGGTAGCAAAATCCATATTTATAAAGAGCGCCGGACGCAGAGGCCAAACAGCCCCACGTCCGGCGTTTCGATTTTATTTGATTACCCGTCTGTAAACTGAAACCGCCGCGCCTCAAAGTCGGTGTCGCTCATGGCGTCCTGTTTGACAGGCCAGCGCCCGCATTTCCCCGTCCATATCCGGACAGCTGCCGCCATCCTGCGCCGGTCGCCTTTGTGATACAGTCTGACACCCTTTGTCAAACATGGGCATCGGCCAGATACAGTTTATTTATTGCAATATTCCTTACCTACACAGCCGGAGCAACCACCACTGCAGCAGGAACCATTCTTCCGATCCCGATGGATCTTCCGAACAGCCCATACCGCATAGAGAACAATCCCGACTGCAATTACGCCTGTTACAATCATTCAGACTCCTTTCTGGCCGGCACTCCACAACTCATCCGCCGTGGGCTGCCAGTTCTTTGCATACAGTTCGCACTTGTCGCAGAGATGGTCTACCGATTCCGGTGACTGCAAATCTGTCGATTTTGCACCGGTGCGCTTTACCATCTCTCTCAAGATCTGCGGGTTCTCCAGCAGAGGGCAGGGCCGCAACATATTCTTGTTGAATGGCTGCCCATCATGGTAAGCCATAAAGATTGGACTTTTCAGTGCCTCCAGCAAAGTGCAGTCATGGATGTTCACATTAGAGTAGTGAATGAATACGCAAGGCTCAACATCCCCGGCAGCATTGATATGTAGGTAATTACGCCCTCCGGCGATGCAGCCGCCCACATACTCCGCATCATTCTGAAAATCCATACTGAAGATCGGCTTCGTACTCCGAAATGCCCGAATACGCTCATAGACTGTTCTTCTCTGCTCCGGTGTTGGCAAAAGCTCTGGAACCGCCTCATTGCCAACGGGCATATAGTGGAAAAACCACACGAACATAGCGCCCATGTTAATCATCATATCGAAAAATGATTCACTGCTGATGTCCTCATAGTTCGCGCTGGTATAGCAGGTGGAAACGCCAAAAGGCAGGTTATGTTCCCGCAGCAAATCCATGGCGCGCATGACCTTTTCAAAAACGCCGCTGCCTCTGCGCCCGTCATTTGCCGTTTCAAATCCTTCCAAGCTGATCGCCGGGACAAAGTTTTTTACCCGCAGCATCTCCTGGCAGAATGTTTCATCAATCAGCGTACCATTTGTAAATGACAGGAATGCACAATCAGGGTGCCGTTCACAGAGGGTAATCAGATCCTTTTTGCGAACCATTGGCTCCCCGCCTGTGTAGATATACATATAAACGCCTAAATCCTTACCCTGCTGGATGATACGGTCAATCGCTTCCAGGCCCAAGTTCAGCTTGTGGCCGTACTCGGCAGCCCAGCAGCCGGTACAATGCAGATTGCAGGCTGATGTAGGGTCCAGCAGAATTGCCCATGGAACATTGCATTTTTCTTTTTTCCGCATCTCTTCCTGGATGGCTCCGCCTTTTAAGGCCGAATTGATGATGAAATTCTGGAACAAGGTTTTTCGCACGCCGGTATCCAACTGGTAGACTTTCAAAATCAGCTCATACCAATTTCCCTTTTCATCAATCGCCTTTCGGAAGGCCGCCCGCTGGCTCTCATACCAGCCATCAGGCAAAGCCTTATCAATCAGATTCATGGTTTTGGGGATATTGGTTTCCGGATCTTTCTCCAGGTAATTCAATGCCATATTGACGGCCGCAGTGAAGGCCGTGTTTTTTACAGATTCAATAATACTCATTTTGTCTTTCTGCCGACAGAAATGGACTCTGCCAGCTTTCTCCCATTTTTATTCTTCGCGCAGAAGATTCCTTACTGCTAAAAATCCAACGCCAATCGCAGAAATAATGATGGCGAAACGTAAAAACTTTTTAAATGTCATAATTCCCACCTCACACAAGAAGTCCTATTCGATAAATAATAAAGGTAATGATCCATGCTACAACTAACTGGAACAGGGCGGACAACAGCATCCACCGGGTGCTGGCCGCTTCTTTACGGATTGTTGCCAATGTAGCGGCACAAGGAATGTACAGCAGGCAAAAAATCATCAGACAGAAGGCATTAAGCTGCCCAAAGCCTGCTGCACCCAGGATACCAACCAGCGTGTCCATCCCCGCAGCAGAATTGATATTCGGGACCCCGAACAAGACGGCGCAGCTGGATACCACCACTTCTTTCGCGGAAATACCGGCAATCAAAGCGACGGCAATCTGCCAGAACCCCAATCCAATGGGAGCAAAGAACGGAACCAGCCAATGTCCCAAAATAGCTCCGAAACTCTCCGTCATTTCTGTTGTGTAGCCATGCGGCCCGAAATTCAGGATGATCCACATGAGAATAGAGGCCACAAAAATGGTGGTGCCTGCTTTGGTCAGATAGTCTTTTACCTTTTCCCAAACATAAATTGCAACGGTTCTGGAGCTGGGTGCTTTGTATTCCGGCAGCTCAATCAAAAGATAGTTTTCTGAAGTCCTGCGGTCAATCAAATGGATGACCGCCGCCACGAGGATTGCAACCACCAGGCCGATCAGGTACATGGAATATGCCACCAGCATCGCACGCTCTGCGAAGAACATCTCTGCAAACAGGATGTAGATTGGCAAACGGGCGCTGCAGCTCATAAAGGGAGTAACCAGCATGACCTTAAAACGGTCTCGCCGGTTTTCCAGAGTTCGTGATGCCATAATTGCCGGGACGGTACATCCAAAGCCCAGTATCATCGGAATAAAGGCCCTGCCGGATAACCCCAGCTTGCTCATAATCCCCTCCATGACATAAGCAACACGCGCCATATAACCGCTGTCCTCAAGAAAGGCCAGAGCAAGAAACAGGATGAAAATATTTGGAAGGAAGGTCAGAATACCACCTACGCCAGCGATGATGCCATCTACCAATAGAGAACGCAGCACATCGTTGACGCCAGCAGCAATCAATCCGCTGTTGACTGCGCCAGACAGGCTTTCTATTCCCATTTCAAAATATCCCTTCAGCCAGTCTCCAATCGTAAAGGTAAGGAAAAAGACTAAGGCCATAATTGCCAGGAAAATAGGGATACTCCATACCCGGTGGGTCAGCACACGATCTACTTTCTGTGTCAAAGCATCCTGGCGGTCTTTATTGACCAGCACTTCACGGATGACTTCCTGAATGAAATCGTACTTCTCGTTGATAATGTCGGATTCATAATTCCGGTCCAGCACATCTGGCAGATCCACCGGGTAATGCTCCGTGATTTCCTTATCCTGCTCCAACAGCTTGATTGCATACCAACGGTAATTCGTCAGACCGGGATACTTCTTTTTCAGTTCCGCCATAATGAGGTCAATCTTATCCTCAATGGTATCGCTGTAAACCATTGCATACTCGGAATGGTGGTCATGCCGGTGTTTTGACGTATAGTTGTGATGATGGATCAGGCAATCCGGGTCTTTGCAGTCTTTATGATGTGCCGCCGCATGGAGCAGCACATCAAGACCGGTCCGCTTTCTGGCGGAAACCGGAATGACCGGAATCCCCAGCATTTCCGGGAGCCTGTGCGTGTCGATCTCCATGCCCCGCTTTTCCACAATGTCCATCATGTTCAGTGCCAGTACAACCGGCTTGCCAAGTTCCAGAAGCTGTAGGGTCAGATACAGATTGCGCTCAAGTGCGGAGGCATCTGCAACATCAATAATTACATCGACTTCATCGCTAAGTATGAACTGTCTGGAAACCTGCTCCTCCATCGTATAAGAAGTCAGGCTGTAAGTACCGGGAAGGTCAACCAGGCGAATGGTCATATCATGGTCCTTGATGGCACCTTCCACCTTTTCAACGGTGACTCCCGGCCAGTTTGCCACTTTTAGGTTTGCGCCCGTATAGGCATTAAACAGTGTGGTTTTTCCGCAGTTTGGATTTCCGATGAAACCGATTGTCATACTTTCACTCATCAGAATTTACCCCACTAAAATATTCTTCGTGATATTGCGCCCCAACGCAAACCGGGTTCCTCGTATTTTCACAATCAGGATTCCATGCCCCTTGCTGTTCAGTACATCAATGGGCGTTCCTTGTGTCATTCCCAATGCTTCAAGGCGCTTTTCAATGTTGATCGGTAACTTTATTTCTTTTACTTTATAGCTGTTTCCTACGGTTCCGTCACAGAGATACATAGCCGCCCCTCCTTACCGCAAAGCCTGCAAAGTGCGCGGCATTTTACGAAATTCAGACGCCATCATCGCAATCGTGATTACAACCAGAACCGCATCTGTCAGAGCAATCGCCAGCCATACGCCGCGAATGCCCAGGCCGCCGATCATCGGCAAGAGGACACACAGCGGAATAAAGAGGATAATCTGGCGGAACAGCACCAGCCATGTGGCCTTATTCGCCTTACCCAAGGACTGGAACAGTGTGACCGCAATCAGAAAACTTCCCTGTAAAATGTAGGTGCTGAACATAATGCGGAAATTCGTCACTCCTGACGCTGCCACCCCCGACGTTGTAATGAACATAGAAAGCACGTGCTCCGGGAGCAGCTCGGCGGGAATCCAGAACAGCAGGGACAGGACGGTGGCCGCCGCAATGAATACTTTGGTCAGTAGCTTTACACGGTCATAATCCTTTGCTCCGTAGTTCGTACCGGCCGCAGGCTGGAATCCCTGACTGATTCCCCACAGAGGGACAAAGGAGAAATTCCAGAACCGCAGGGCAGCACCCAAAAGGATCTGTGAAGTCTCTCCGCCATAGTTGGCAGCTACACGGTAAATCACGGTCTGCTGAACAAGGGTCAAAACTTGCATCAACAGAGCAGAGATGCCAACCGCAAGCACCTGACGGAGAATAGGCCCATCAATACGGATACGGCCTATTTTTACATTTGGACTTTTCTTTTTGAAGTACCACACAGTAATCGCAGCCTGGACAAACTGGGACAGCACAGTAGCATAAGCAGCAGCCTCAATCCCCATCCCATAAGGATTCAGAATGGAAATAAAAATGGGGTCAAGAATAATGTTCAGGATAGCACCGCTGGCGATGATGAACATTGCTTTCTTGAGCTGGCCTTCTCCTCGGATCACCATGTTTGCGCTTTGGAAGAAGTTGACCAGCAGAGAACCAGCAAATATAATCCGCAGATACTTTTCGGCGTAGTTCAGGATATTGTCACTGGCTCCGGCCAGAGATAAAAGCTGACGGGTAAAGACCATGCCGATGACTGTGTAAATCACAGATAGGATCACAACAGCAGCAACCAGATTGCCCATGATCTTCTTTACCGTATCGTTGTCCTTTTTGCCAATGGCTCTCGATAAGATTGAGGCGGAACCCACGCCCAACATGGCTGCGGAACCGGCGTTGATCAGGGTAAACGGATAGGAAACCGATACGGCTCCCATCTGAATATCCCCAACCATCTGTCCGACAAAGATGGAATCCATCATGTTATAGAGGCCCACAACAACCATGCCGAGGACCGCAGGGATGCTCAGCTCCAGCATCAGCGAGAAGGGGCGCTGTGTAAGCAGCTTTGTTCTTGTATCCAGTGATTGTTTCATCACGTTACCTCCTATTTGATATTAGCCACGTCTAACCATAAAAAGTATATAAAATTGCGGGGCGTTTGTACGCTCCAAACCGCAGGAATAGCAATCCAAATTGACACAAAATCAGGAGCGGAAAAGGCTGAACGCCTTTCCGCTCCCGGTATCATTGTGCCATTTTCTCCAGCAGTTTCAAGGCTTCTTCCAACTTTGGATTTTCAGCATCCGTTTGCAGCGCCTCCCGGACACAACTCCGAATATGGGCTTGCAATATCTGTTGGTTGGCGCTTTTAAGCAATGCCATTGTTGCCTGAATTTGGGTAGATATATCCACACAATAGCGATCTTCCTCCACCATTTGCAGGATTCCGTCTATCTGCCCTCTCGCAATTTTCAGTTTGTGGGTGATGTCGCTCCTTTTTGCTTTCATAGGCAGGCCGCTTACTGGATCTCGACAACCTGATAGCCAGCATCTTCGATAGCCGCCTTCAGCACATCGTCCGATACGGTACAACCCATCTGTACCTTTGCCGACTTATCCTCCAGGCTGACTTCAACCTGTTCCACGCCCTGGATTTCCCGCAGCGCCTTATCGACGTGCTTTACGCAGTTCCCGCAAACCATACCTTCAATCTTCAGTGTCTTTTCCATGTGAATTTCTCCTTTTCTATCTTCTTTGCTATTTGATGAGCTGTCTGACTGGAATGTCCCCAACTCCATAGAGGAAATGTGTTTCGCCTTAAACCATCTTAACCGCAGCGCATTGGATACAACAAATACGGAACTGAAACTCATGGCAAAGGCTCCAATCATCGGGTTCAACTTCAACCCAAAAGACAAATAGAACAATCCGGCAGCTACCGGAATCCCGATGACATTATAAATAAATGCCCAGAACAGATTTTGCTTGATATTACGGATAACCGCTTTGCTGAGCTGTACGGCGGTAGACACATCCAGCAGATCGCTTTTCATCAAAACAATATCCGCTGACTCAATCGCAACATCTGTACCTGCTCCGATGGCGATACCAACATCGGCTCTGGCAAGGGCAGGAGCGTCATTGATACCGTCTCCCACCATGGCAACCTTTTTCCCTTCGCTTTGCAGCCGCCGTATCTCTTTTTCTTTATCCTGCGGAAACACTTCCGCTACAACTCGATCCACGCCGACTTGACGCCGGATGGCCTCTGCGGTCTTAGCGTTATCCCCGGTCAGCATAACTACTTCAAGCCCTAATCGGCTCAACTCCTGCACCGCCTGCTTGCTGGTGGGTTTCACCACATCTGCCACGGCAATCACACCGATCAACTCTCCTCCACGGGCAAAGAACAATGGCGTTTTTCCGTCCATAGCCATGTCCTCGCCAAGCTGAAGAAGATGGCCGCCTTCAATCTGATGGTTGTTCAGCAACCGGCGATTTCCGGCCAAACAGAGGTCAGTCCCGATTCTTCCGACAATTCCCTGGCCTGGAATCTGTGTAAATTCACTGGCCGGCAGCAGCGGAAGTTTCTCATTATCTGCCTCTGCCACAATCGCATCTGCCAGAGGGTGTTCCGACAGCTTTTCCAGGGAAGCTGCAATCTGCAAAAGTTCCTTTTTCTGAATGCCTGCTTTGCAGAGCAGATCCGTTACCACCGGGGTTCCCTGTGTAATGGTTCCTGTTTTATCCAGAACAACCGTATTGATGTCGTGAGCCGTTTCCAGGGCCTCCGCCGATTTGATTAAAATCCCGTTTGTTGCGCCTTTTCCGGTTCCCACCATGATGGCGGTGGGAGTAGCCAGCCCCAACGCGCAGGGACAGGAAATGACTAAAATAGAGATGCCGATGGACAGGGCAAATTCAAATCCGTACCCCAACAGCAGCCATATAATGATTGCAATCAGGGAAATGCTGATGACTACCGGCACAAACACACCGCTGACCTTATCTGCCATTTTTGCAATGGGAGCTTTGGAGCTGGTCGCTTCATCCACCAGCCGGACGATTTGAGCCAATGTGGTATCATCCCCCACTTTGGTGGCCTGCATTTTGAAATAGCCGGACTTACTGGTCGTTGCGCCGATCACTTTGTCCCCAATGTGTTTTTCCACAGGGATGCTTTCGCCGGTCAAGGCGGATTCATCAATGGACGCAAAGCCTTCGATAACGGTTCCATCCACCGGCACCGATTCACCGGCTTTTACGATTATGGTTTCACCCAACTGCACTTCTTCCACAGGTATCTGGAGTTCCTGACCATCCCGTTCCACCGTAGCGGTCTTAGGGGCCAGATTCATCAGCTTTGTGATCGCATCTGAGGTCTTACCCTTGGCGCGGGCCTCCAGCGTTTTCCCCAAAGTGATGAGCGTGAGGATCATGCCTGCGGATTCAAAATACAGGTCCATCATAAAGCTATGGACCGTAGCCATATCCCCATGGCCGAACCCAATGCCGATCTTATATATGGCGTAGATGCCATAAATAATTGCGGCGCTGGAGCCTATGGCAATCAAGGAATCCATGTTGGGGGAGCCATGGAATAAGGTCTTAAACCCCATCCGGTAATATTTGAAATTGATAAATACCACCGGAATCAACAAAAGAAACTGGGTAAATGCAAAGCTGATTGCATTTTCCATTCCCAGCAGAAAACCGGGGAGCGGCCACCCCATCATGTGTCCCATGGAGATGTAAAACAGTGGAATCGTAAAAAGCGCGGAAAGCAACAGTCTCTGTTTCATTTGCTTGTATTCGGCTTGAACCGTACTGACTTCCGCTTTCGATGCTGGTGCAGGTGAGCGGTTTTTGCTTTGAGCAGAGGTCTTTGGTATGGCTCCATATCCGGCCTTTTCAACAGCCTGGACAATTCCTGCCGTATCCAGAATGGCTTCGTCGTAAGAGGCAACCATGCTGTTTTTCAACAAATTGACCGATACTTCTTTGATTCCGGGCAGCTTGCCGACACTCTTTTCAATCCTGGCAGAGCAGGCCGAACAGGTCATGCCTGTAATGTCGAATTGTTCTTTTTGCAAAATCATCCCTTTTTTCTCAATTATATTTTTGCGCCGCAGTACCCCTCCCCCGTGGGGAACTAAAAACTGTTATGAAAAGGGGCTTTCGGTATCTTGGGGGAAAGATGCCGCCGCCCCGGTCACAAAGTCTGCGTGCAAGGTCATTGGACCATTTTTCATTATAGGCATTGTCTTAATTGTTTGTCCGCTCCGATAGGCAGGTTTTCAAATCCAATCAGCTTAATTTTGAAAAATCAGATGGTAAATGTCTGTGAAAATGTGTGGCCTTTAAATCTTAAATCCAATCAGCAGGTTTTATAATCCAAAGGGCAGAACCCTTTCCAAATCCGTTGACTTTAAGCCGTTGTGTGAATATACTGTGCCCGTAACAGTTAAATGAACGTTTAATTGTTCAGCCATGTCAAACCAACCAAATACTAAAAGGAAAGGGGGTCTTTGTGATGAAAAAGACCATTAAGCTGATCGACCTTGACTGCGGCCACTGTGCCGCCAAGATTCAGAAAGCCGTACAGAAAATCGACGGCGTAAATGACGTGGAAGTGAACTTCCTGAGCCAGAAGATGGTTCTGGATGCTCCGGATGACCGCTTCGACGCAATTCTGGCTGAGGCCAAGGCGCTTATCAAAAAGATTGAGCCGGATGTGACGGTCAAGGCGTAAGAAAAGCTGAACACCGGCTGCCAGAAACGGCAGCCGGTGTTTGACTGAAAGGAGATGTTTATTATGACACGAAAACAAAAGCACCTGCTTTTCCGCATTATCATTGCGGCAGTGCTGTTCGCTGCCGGCAGTCTGCTCACACTTGATCCGACTGCGGAAATGGCAGTATTTCTGGTCTGCTATGTTGTAATCGGCTGGGATATTGTCTGGAAGGCTCTCACCAATATCCTGCATGGACAGGTATTCGATGAAAACTTTCTGATGACGATTGCCACTATTGGCGCACTGATCTTAGGAGAACACTCCGAGGGCGTAGCCGTTATGCTGTTCTATCAGGTAGGGGAATGGTTCCAGTCCTATGCGGTTTCCAAATCCAGAAAATCCATTGCAAGCCTGATGGATATTCGCCCTGACTATGCAAATGTAGAACGGAATGGAAAACTTGAACAGGTCGATCCTGAAGAAGTAAACATCGGGGATACGATTGTAGTAAAGCCTGGTGAACGGGTGCCGCTGGATGGTAAAATCATCAAAGGCACGTCCGCTTTGGATACATCTGCTCTCACCGGCGAATCCATGCCCCGTGACGTGGAACCTGGGATGGAAGTAATCAGCGGGTGCATCAACCAGACAGGCATCCTGACCATTCAGACCACTAAAAAGTATGGGGAATCCACTGTTGCAAAAATTTTGGACCTTGTGGAGAATGCCAGTGATAAAAAAGGAAAAACAGAAAACTTTATCAGCCGTTTTGCCCGCTACTACACCCCGATTGTGGTCTTTGCAGCGATTGCCCTTGCAGTTCTGCCGCCTCTTGTCACTGGACAGCCATTCACAGTCTGGATTTACCGGGCGCTGACCTTCCTTGTGATTTCCTGCCCCTGCGCTCTGGTTATCTCTATTCCGCTTAGTTTCTTTGGCGGCATCGGCGGTGCATCCAAAATCGGCGTCCTTGTCAAAGGCAGTAACTATTTGGAATCGCTGGCCCATACGGAGGTTGTGGTATTCGATAAAACCGGCACCTTAACAAAGGGTTCTTTTGCGGTCAGCCAGATCAATGCAGTGAGCATGAAAGAGGCACAGCTTTTGGAGCTGGCAGCTTATGCCGAGGACTACTCCAACCATCCGATCTCACTCTCCATAAAAAAGGCGTATGGTAAGAAGATCGACCACAGCCGCATTAGTGATGTGCAGGAAATTGCCGGTCACGGCGTCCGCGCTGTCATAGATGGGAAAACAATTCTCGCTGGCAACGCAAAACTGATGGATAGAGAAGGAATTGCCTATATCCCCTCGAATGCCATTGGTACAGTCATCTATCTGGCCTGCAACGGAAAATATGCTGGTTATATTGTCATTGAAGATGAAATCAAAGCAGATGCTCCGTCTGCAATCAAAGCGTTAAAGGAAGTCGGCGTCAGGAAAACCGTCATGCTCACCGGCGATGCAGATGCCGTCGGAAAGAAAGTGGCGCAAAAGCTGGGGCTGGATCAGGCATATACCGAATTGCTCCCGGCGGACAAGGTTGACCGTGTAGAAATGATGCTCCGGCAGACCACCGAAAAGGGGAAACTGGTGTTTGTTGGCGATGGAATCAACGATGCGCCTGTGCTTGCTCGTGCGGATGTAGGTATTGCCATGGGCGGTCTTGGTTCCGATGCGGCGATTGAGGCTGCGGACGTGGTTTTGATGACAGATGAACCCTCGAAGATCTCCGCAGTTGTCCAGATTGCCAGAAAGACAATCCGTATTGCAAATGAGAATATCGTGTTTGCTCTCGGCGTCAAGATTTTAGTTTTGATTTTGGGAGCTACTGGATACGCAAATATGTGGGCAGCCGTTTTTGCAGATGTTGGCGTATCGGTCATCGCTATTCTAAATGCGATTCGAGCGATGCGGGTAAAGAAATTCCTCCCCGCGACACGTTGACAGATAAGCAGGGATATAAGAATGCGCCGCTGTTTCCACAATGGACAGCGGCGCATTTCACTTATCAATCAGTCGGACAAGATATTTCAAACAAGGCATCAACGGTTTTATGGAGAAGTTTTGCAGGGCCTGTGTTGGATAAAGTATAGTAGACTTCCTTTCCCTCCCTGCGGCTGGTAATCAGGCCGCTGCTTTTCAGATTTTTCAAGTGGTGGGAAATGGCCGGTGCGCTCATTTGTACCGCTGCCGCTAAATTGCAGACACATTCCTCACTGTGGCACAACAGCCACAGGAGCCGCAGGCGTGACGGATCACTCAACTGCTGAAAAAGGATCGCTATATCCCGGAAGTTTTCTTCCGCAGGCATTTTATCTAAAACTTTATCAATGTCTTGTCCATGATTATGGGGCAAATGGTAGTGCGACATATCGGCCGCCTCCTTTCCAAAAATAGAATACCCGCAAATAGTACAGCTGTCAAATACGAAAGATTGGAGGTCACTATGGAGCAACAGCAAAAATCATGCGTACTTATACCTGACGCAGCGGACATAGATCGGTTATCTGAGCTGCACAAAGCAATGGGCGATTTCACTCGCATGAAAATCCTATGGGCGCTTATGGGCCGGGAATATTGCGTGAATGAACTGGCCACGCAAATGAATATGTCCGAATCCGCAGTTTCCCATCAACTGAAAATTCTAAAATTTGCAAAGCTGGTTTCCCCACATAAAGTCGGGAAAAATGTATTCTACGCTTTATGCGACGAACATATCAAGTGGATTTTAGAAGAAACCTACGCCCATATCTCTGAAAGATAAAGAGGCGCAGCCCTGTGAAAAAGGGTTGCGCCTCGGTACGGCGATTGTTTACAGCATATCGTAGGAAACCAGTTTATCCATAGGAATGCGCTGAGCGGCAAAGCGGTTCGGATCGCCCTCGCCCTCGGCGGAGTAGCCGATAGCGAGGATATTGATCGGCTCCAGATTGGCAGGCAGATGAAATGCCTTGCTCAGAACGTCCGGCTTAAAGTAGCATACCCAAACACTTCCCAGGCCCAGTTCCGTTGCCTGGAGCATCATGTGGTCAGTCAGGATAGAGGCGTCAATGTCGCCGGTCTGCTTTTTGTCAAAGGGCCGCACCCATGCTTTGTTGTGGTCTGCACACACGATAATTGCCAGCGGCGCTCCATAAACCTCGGCGGCCTCGCCCACCTTCGCAAGGGCCTCATCACTCTGGGCAACAATCAGATGAACCGGCTGAAGATTAGCTGCCGTCGGAGCAACGTGCGCGGCCTCCAAAATTTTGGCCAGCTTTTCAGGCTCCACCTTCTGATTGGTATAGTTCCGGACAGAGAAACGCTTTTTAGCGATTTCAAGTAATTCCATAGTTATAACATCCTTTCTGTGTGTTCTATATGTCAAATCAACCATCGACTATATTGTAGCACCGCAAATTTTTTTCACAAGAATGTACTTTCCGGGAAGATAGTACCCAAAAGGAAAGTGCTCTTTCGTCAAGGGAGGTACGAATATGCAAGCAGAAAACTTTAGTTGCCCTGTGGAGGCGACATTATCCTTGATCGGTGGTAAATATAAGCCACTCATCTTATGGCATCTTATCGAACAGCCACTTCACTACATGGAGCTTCAGCGGCTCATTCCAAAGGCCACAGCGAAGATGCTTTCGCAGCAGCTCCGGGATCTTCAGCAAAGCGGACTGGTTTCCAGAGAAGTAATACCGGAAAATCCTCCAAAGACAATCTATTCTTTAACATCCTTTGGGAAAAGCATTGTCCCCGTTTTGGAGGCTATGTGTAATTGGGGAACCAGTTATCTGGACGGACTGGATGTGCAGCTCCCTTGCTGCCCATCCATGAGAAAATAAAGAATCCGGCACAGCAGATGCAGACGCATTAAGCTGTGTCGGATTTCTTTTTATATCTGGGACTGTCGTACATAATTGCACAGGAATGCAAAATCCACATTGGGATTTTTCTTTTTGATTTCGTCCATATATAATCGAGCCTGACTGCGCAGCTCTGACTTTTTCAGATCGTCCAAAAAGAAGAATACATTAAACCTACGGCCTACGGCAAATAACAATCTTTCCTCTGGTGGGAGGCTCAGAAAGCGGTCGATGTCTGAAAGCATCTGATCTTTCTCTGAAAGTAAATTACCCCTCACTTCTAAAAGCAGATTCACAATATGTTCGTTCACATAGTAACTGTTCATCTCTTTCAGACATTGTAAAAACAACCGTTGCTCCCGAACGATTTCTTCCTCCGATTGCAGCGAAATAGTCCCCTCTTGGATAAGCTGCCACATCATCGTTCCTGGCTTAAAACCAGTGGCATGAACACGGATAAAATCGGGCCGTATAATGTTGAGTGCATCCGCTGTTTTTCGTGCATTTTCTTCGGAGTATTCTTTCCCTCCAATTCCCAGCAAAATAAATTCCGATAATGTCATATTTGCTTCTTTCGCCAGACAGCCGCTTTGTATAACTGTATTGGAATCAAAGCCTTTATTGACGAGCTGAAGAACACGATCTGAGCCTGTTTCCATCCCGCAATACAGATGGTTCAGACCATATTCCCGTAACAGTTTCAGTTCTGATAGAGATTTGCGTGTTATACTGTCAGCGCGGGCATAAGTAGTGACGGACTCCAGTGCGGGAAAGTAGTGATGCAGAGCATCCAGAATTTTTAGCAGATATTCTGTTTTCAATACCAGGGCATCTCCGTCTTGTAAAAAACAGGATTTGTACCGTTGGTTACTGCGCTGTTCTGATTGTGCTTTTATATCGCTGATTATATCCTCTATTGGACGCATGGAAAATTTCATGGATTTATATAGTCCGCAAAAATAACATTTATTCCAGTGACACCCTCGTGTTACACGAATGAGCAAGCTGTTACTCTCAGAAGGTGGACGGACCGGCCCTGTTTCAATATCGTTCATTTTAAACATCCCCTTTTGGTGTATTCAGTTGAATGGTAACATGAGGCTCCATTACTCACAAGAACGCACTTTTTGGGTAGGAGCTTTCTTTTTAAATACTGCTTAATATAAAATTCAGTAAAAATATGAGAATGCCATAGACCTAGAACTAATGCCCACGCAATCCTCTTGTATGAAACATTTCCTCGTTAGCACAACTTTAAAGCAAAATTTGTTCATGTTTTTCACGAAATAACAATGCGTTCACTACTGTGTACCCGAACTGTAAAATGGTGTTGGAGGTGAACTAATAGTGGATAAACCAGAAAAATTAGATATTTCCTACATGGGGCCTATATTTAAAAAATACCGTCTTGACGCCGACCGAACCCAAGAGGAGGTCGCTGAGAAGGTCGGCATCACTACACGCTTCCTCATGGCCCTTGAAAATGAAGAAAAACGCCCAATCCTGGACAATCTCCTGCGGCTTGTAGAAACACTGAATATACCAGGCGACGCCATCCTCCACCCGCAGTTACAGGCCATAGACAACGAGGATGAACAACTCATCCGTATGCTGATGAGGTTAAACCAGAGGGACAAGGAAGTCATTCGCACAGCTATACAGAAGATGTTGGATACTGCGGACAGGGAACACGGATACTAATTCTTTTCTCTGCCTTTAACGCATTTCTTCAGGTGATCCCTTCCCTACATATGTCACTATGCCATATTCCATACGCCACCAAAAGGACAGAGCGTCCCCTTGGCGGCGTATTTGATTTTAACTGCTCTCAATCAGAGTATAGAGCAGGCTGCTTTTACCGCCATTTTCCCTCCATCGCTGCTCTTTTTTAAGAAGTCCTGCCCGAATTAAATCATTGATGGCCCGCTCTACTGTCCTGCGGGACAGGTTCAGCTCTTTGGCTATTGTCCCAATGGCCGGATAGCATTGGTTCTCTTTATTGCAGCGGTCTTTTAGGTACATATACACGGTTTTGGCCCGGTGCGGTAAATCCTGCCCGTAAATGTTTGCAAAATATCCTATGGACCTCACCTGCCTTTCTAATCGGTACGGAGGGGTGGACGCATAGAGGCACTTCTGCGCTCCCGCATATGAGGAGCCGCAGCATGAACCTGTCCACCAGAGTGTGGAGGAGCTGTTTGCTCCGCCGGCATATCCTCCCATCCATCATCTTCTTCCTCATCCCTGCGCCGCACGATTTCCTCCTCCAGTTCAAACCGGTCTGCATAAAATACCTGCCGCGCTGCCTGCTCTGGGACTTCATAAGGTTCCCCCGAAACAGATTCCCCAATTTAAAAACAGGGGAAGTTCGGTCTGCATGGGACAGTTTCCTGTCTTAGCCAGAATGAAATGTCCTTTCGGTAGAGTTTTCAGTTCATCCGGCGACATTAACGAGCGGCTGATCATCTGCAGGCTCTGACTGGGATCATTCTTCCCTCTGGAGATGGAGCCGGAAAGCACCGTCCGGTTTCCCAACGCTTTGGACAGAATCTCTGCACTTTCCGAATTAGGCGCAAAACCTCCGAACAAAATGTCCTGGCAGTTATCAATGATGATGCTGGAACCTTCTTTCCCGTAGTTTTTCTCCAGCTGTGCGAAGCTCTGGATAATCGGGACCATGCTGATCCGCCTGGACCGACCAGCGGAGAACATCATCTCCATGGACTCGATTTTGGGGATTGTACCAATCTCATCGGCAAACATCATTACCCGGTTCGGCAGCTTTCCGCCATGCTCATTGGCAATGGTCAGCATTTCCCGATAGAGCTGCTGGAGGAATAGGGAAACCATAAAATACTTGGTGTTATCTTCTTCCGGGAGCACAATGAAAATCGCGGACTTCTGTGAACAGAAGGTTTCCGTATCCAGCGTACTGTCAAAACACAGAATCTGCTCCATCTCACTGTCCAGGAACGCATTCAGACGGCTCATGGCTGTTGACATGACCGATGCCATCGCCTGATCCGCAGAATTGAGCGCGGCTCCGGCAAACCACTTCGCTTTATGATCGGGCGGCAGCTTATCCATCAAAAGCTGAAACAGGCTACGGTTCTTTACCGGAGAGGGAGCCAGTAAATCCTGAATTAATTTAAACACGGAAATGATGTGGCGTTTCTCTGGTGGACAGTATTCCGCAATCAGCAGAATCACAGAAGCCAGCAGACCTTCTGCCGCATCATAGAAAAATGCATTCTGCCCGTAACTGCTGGCGGATGCCCCATCCGAACATATGATGGTTTTTGCCGTAATCTTTGCGTATTTTTCCGCCTTCGCTTTTGCCGCCAGATTGTTCGGGTCTTTCAAATATGCATCCATATACTTGTTTACCAGCGTCAGGATGTTATTCCCGTCTGAACGAGTCGGATTGCGAAGATCCAGGACGGAGATACGGTACCCGTAACAGTCCCTGGCGATTCCCGCATAGTTCCGGAACAGGTCGCCTTTGGTATCAGTCGTCAGGAAACTCATCCCAGATGCACAGGCATATTCGATATTGGGATACAGGAAATTGGCTGTTTTTCCTACACCTGCAGCTCCAATCATCAGACAATGGATGTCGCCGTTGTCCACCAGTGCTGTGATGGAGCTTCCTCTCTTTTTGTATCCCACCACCAGTCCCTGCTCCTTGGGCAGCGCCACTCCTTTCCGCCACTTTTCCGGCTGGTAGGGGACATGGGCATAAGTCTCTCCGATTTCTTTTTCTGTTGCAAATCTCGCTGTTCCATGCTGACCGTCCCCAACCGTCCGCGACTTGATTCCATTTAATGTATAGTAATTGGACAACATGGCAAGGCCGCCAATCACTGCAAACATCCCAAGCCCAATGCAGACAAACAGAACAATATTCTGCACCTCCATCTCATTCCTCCCTTCATCCCATCTGCACCCCCATCCACTGTTTCTCCTCCAACTCCGGCGGTGGTTTCGACATGACCTGCAGATCCTCGTTCCAGTCTTTTTGCTGCGAGAAAAGCGGGAACACATCGCTGTATCCCCGCTCTGATAAACTCTGTTTGATTCTCTCCCTTGCCTGTATCCCTGCTTTATCATTATCAAGGCACAGGCCAACCTTTCGGACATACGGCGCGTCAGACAAAAGCTGCATAAGCGCATGCTCCGCTACTCCACAGAGGGCCACATAGCTGTGTTCCTGCCAGTCCTTCTGATACATCGTGATAAAAGACAGCATATCGATAGGCGCTTCAAACACATAGACCGTATCACCCCGCCCAATCCAGCGGAAACTGTACCTCGGATCGCAGCTTTCCACATTTCCTTTGAACGGTTCCCCTTTTGTGTAGGTGCTTCTTTTATGTGCGTGCCTGGGAACACCGTCTGTATCGTACCCAACGAATACCGCATTATGATATTTGGCATCCTCATAGAGCATCTTCTGTCTGGCAAATGCAGACACCACATTTCGATCCAAACATCGGGCTTGCGTCAGATAAGCAAAGACGCGCCGCATATTTCCATAGGCTTCCGGAAGCTGGAACGGCTTTGGCGGCTCCGGCTCTTTCTGCTGACTCTCACGGTACGCCTGTCCCTGTTCTCCATCTAACAGCATACTAACTGCGTCTGGAAAACTTCGCCCGTAAAACATCTGCACAAAGTCAATGGCACATCCTCCTTTTTCAGCCGCATGGTCATACCACCGATTTCCACGCACTGTCACGCTGTGGTCACTCGCCAGACGCTTCTCCCTACCGGATCGCAGGAGCTTTTCCCCCTGACGGGTGAGAAAATCCTCCAGATCCACACGATTGGCCCGCTGCTTCTGTTCTTCTGTAAAATAAACATATCCGGACATTCATCCACCTCCATCTTCAAATATGTCTCGGCATATTTGCTGCGAAATGTGCGCCACGCTCTGCGTGGCATCTTCCCTGGCACATTTCTGCAATCCGCCGGAGGCCTCTCTTTGATGTAATCAAAGAGATTGTTGTTGTACTGGCTCATGGTCATCCCGTTTATGACCCTGTGCCTGTTTTTTCTCTGCCAGTTTTCTTCTGCGTTTCCGGTCGATATGATAGGGTGCCTGACCAGTGCCTTTTCGGTAATCCTCCCGGAACAGTTCCTCCAGACGGTGCAGGAGCCTTGTCGCTGCCATAAATGCGGACGGGTCACGGAAAGAATCCAGATGATCCAGAAAAAACTGGGCGTAAATATTCCCCTGCGCAGCAGACGCTTCCAGATAAACAACCGCCTTTTCTCTGTCGCGGGGAACATCTTTCCCGCAAAGATATAACTTACCCAGAGAATACTGGGCATACGGATTCCCTTTTTCTGCGGCGGCCTCCATCCACCGGATTCCTTCTGCCACATTTTTTGTCAGATGTTCTCCAGACAGATATAGCTTTCCAAGCTGATAAGCCGCATACTCATTTCCCTGTACTGCTGACATTTCAAAATAGTGGACAGCACATTCCACATCCTGCAAAACATCTTCCCCCGACAGATAAAGTTTTCCAAGCGTATACTGGGCATAAGCATTTCCTTTTTCAAAAGCAACCTCCAGCCACTTGACTGCCAGCTGCACATCTTTAGGGATTTCTTCATTGGCAAGGTATAACCGCCCCAGCTGATAGGCCGCATATTCATTTCCCCTCTCTGCTGACTGGGAAAATAGTTCAACTGCCCGCTCCATATCCTGCGGAACATAGTGTCCATCCCGATAGAGCTTTGCCAACGCATACTGGGCTGCACAGTTTTCCGCTTCTGCCGCTTTCATCAGCCATTTCAACGCCTGCTCTGGATTACCAGTGCCGTTTTCCAGCCACTGTTTTCCCAAGGCATATTGAGCATGGACATTTCCAAGCCGTGCCGCTTGCTTCCAGTATTCCTCCGCCAGTGCATCATCCTTTTCTGCCCCGGTTCCTGTATGGAGCATCCAGCCCAGACGGTACTGCAGCTTATCATCATGGCTCTTTTTTTCCAGGGAGGAAAACCCGATGAAGGCATCTTTAAAAGATTTTTCTGCCCGCTCGGAGTCTTTCTCCGTACCTACTCCATCCCGAAACATCTTCGCCAGTTCATAGGATGCATACGGATTCCCTTGTTTGGCAGACATCTGATAAAGCCTCCGGGCCTGTTCAAAGTTCTGCTCTACACCCTGCCCACGGTAATACAAACCGCCCAAGGAATACTGGGCATACTTGTGTTTCTGCGAAGCCGCTTTCGCAAACCACTCCGCAGCAGTTTTATAATCTGTTTCCGTACCAAGACCGGCTGCGTACATTTTTCCAATTCGATACCACAGATAAGGGAGTTTCCGCTCTTTCGTCGTTTGCTCCGCAGCGAGGAATGCCCCCAGTGCTTTCCGGTACCAATGCTCTGCCGCTTCTGAATCTGATTCACACCCCAGTCCGTCCGCACACATCCGCCCCAGATCATACATCGCCAGCGCATTCCCCGTTTCCGCCTCCGCAAGAAACAACACAAATGCCTGCTCAAAGTCCTGACCCACTTCTTCGCTGCCATATAGATAGCCCCGCGCACGTTTGTAGCCATCACTCCAACTGGAATGAAAGACATTTTGTTGTTTCGGTCTGTCTTTTTGCATTCCTTCCGGCAAATCTGTTTCGTCCGGATCCACTTGCTCCGGTTCCATTTCTCCATCTGGAAGGACTTCTTCTTGAATCCATTGTATTTCTGGTTCTGGAGCATACTCGTCTTCAAAAGTCAGCTGATGGCTGCTTAGTTTCCATGCTTCTGCGATTACCATATTTTTAATACTTTTAAATTGTTTCTGTTCTGACAAAGGCGGGAGTGGAGGCAGATCGTTTTGATACGTAGAACGGATTTCATCCTGCCATTTTCCCCATGCCTGATACAGTTCTGATACACGACTGTCTTTCGCCAGTTCATCTACAATCTGATCCACCAGATTTTTCACATCCCGCTTCAGGTACCCATATACCTTTTTCGCGGATGTATTTTTTAAGCGCTCGGATAAGAGAACCATCATTCGCTCAATCTCATCGTTTACAAGGGTTTCACCTTTTAGATCTTCTACCTTCTGCCGTATCACATCTTCCGCTCCGGATTTCAATGCTGCACGCACCTGATTTTGTTCCTCGTAGAGATTTGCGAAATCCTGGCGGAAAATATCATGGGCCAGCTCCGAGCGCATGGCTTCAATGGACGGTTTCGTCAGATACCCGTCATTGTCTTTTGCAGAATACACCATCAGATGTACATGGGGATGGTGGCCCTCATTGTGGAACGCTGCGTACCATCGGAGATTTGCACTGTCAATCTTCATGTGTCTGCAAAGCATGGCCCGTTTCGACCGGAGTAGTGCCATCCATTGGGACGCGCTGTCATACCCAAGCCGCGCTGCATCCTCCCTACGAAGGGAGATGACATGCGTCCAGACCGGACCTTTGTGATTTACCACATCCTCCTGCACCCGTTTTAACACGACGGGAACTCCCGCATCCGTGAACAGACCATGCTCCCCCACACGCTCCACGCGGGGACGGTTTGCAATATAGTCCACATAGTTTTTGCGGTTCCCAATAAGATCCACGTTCTGCTCCAGCGCACAGGAAATAAACTCGGAGGCATTCCCGATGGTCGGACGCAATAAAAAATCCGCGTATTCCAGCAGTTCTTTTGTCTGCGGAATATCACGGATTAGTTGTGCATTCAGTTCTTTCTGGTTACCGGTAGCGGGAAGGGACAGCTTGCTTTCATCGATTTTCTCAACACCTTCACGGGTTCCGATATAACGGACATAATTCTCCAGATGTTCTGGCGGTGCATCCCGGAGATAGTGGGAGGTAAAAATCAGTCTTGGCATGGATTTCCTCCTGGCAAAAAGAAAAGCAGCCATTTCCAGCCGCCTTTCTTAATCTTTTCCATATTACATATTCAACATTTTAGGACTCAACTGTTTCGGTTTCAGAATCTTCATAAGGTCGTGGTTGGTTCCAACATTTGTTACCTCAAAATGATGGAGGCAATCTGGAAACCATGTCATCTCAGTGGCCATGTCCCGTACAAGTTCAAAAATCTCCAGGTCAGTTATTTTTTTCATGGAATGATATCCTGACCACTGTTCGTGAGTAAATTCGTGTTTCAGAAGATAATTCTTAATCTCTTTATACGCTCCAAGATGATTTTTCTTGGGATAAAATTCTTTTAATGCCTGAACACGCATATCAAAGTAGAGGGCTTTATACTGTCTGGCCTCACGTCTTGCCATTAAGCAGCACTGGCTCGGTTGGTATAAAACAGGAGGACATCTTCTACCACAAAGTCATCCTCACTCTCTCCGTCATCGCTATTATACCAAATCCATTTTTCTACATAATTCATAAACCACATTTCCCGTTTCAGGGCTGTAATCAGCATCCCGAAACATCCATAGTCTTTTGCCCGCCCTCTCCCGACAAAAACCAATGTGCCATCGGATTCCTTCCTGCAGTCCAACTGTTCTTCCTCAAATGCAGAAATCAATGTTTGATTTAAGCATTCTGTTGTGTACTTTCCCTCTGTACGGATTTTATTTTCATTCAGCCGGATTTCTAATTTTAACATACGGAACCGCTCCCTTCTCTTGTTTTTTTATTATACCACGCTGACTTCTGTGGCTTCAACTGTTTTCTTGCATTCATCCGGCCATTCCTTTTTTCCTACAGGACACCCAACTTCTGCAGCATCTCCACGCAGTCCTTTGCGCCCTGCACATAGAGATACGCACTTTCGTGCTGTGCCAGAAGATTGATCTTGACAATATAATCTTCCACTACCTGCTGATCTTCTGGAGAAAGTTTCGCAAGCACATCCCGCTTTTTTTCAGCCAGCATACTAATCTCCTGATAGAGATTTTTTTCCTCATCATTACAGGTTTTTCTCCGGTACAGCAGCGCATGCTCTGTCATCTCCTGAATCACCATTTCAAAAATTTCATTCTTATCCATTGTTACTACTCTCCTTTTTCAACACACCATAAACGAACCATGTGCGACCAGTCTATACCAAAATCCAACAAAGATTTTCTATTCTTTTAGGTTTCACGTTTCTGATATTTGTATGCGCTCTCAAAATCAATCGCACCGTTGATGCGCCTGACTTCCTCCACACATTTCGAGTGTAGCCGTTTCATGGCCGTTTCGTCAACATCATGTGTGTAGGCAATCACCTGGGACAGCTTAGAAAGCTCCACTGCGATTTTAAAATCCATCCTCGCCAGTCGATTCTCACTGTCCTGCACCGTTCCGGTCATTACCGAGGAGATTGCCTGGAGCAGATAGTCCTCCGCTTTTTCCGAAGTAAGAAACCCTAGATAGAACTGCAGGGCATCTTCAATCAGCTCGGTGCGGTTCTTTACCGTGCTGTCCTTGATATAGGCATCTGCCAGTGCGACCAGTTCCGTATCCACGCGGATGGAAAACTTGGTTTTATCCGCATTTCCGCTCATGAGCCCCTCCTTTCTGCCTGCTCTGCCGAAGCCACCCTCTTTTTCCCCAGAAATCTTGCCAGACTTCTATACCAGCCACCTCAATTTCTGTAACGGGACTTTTGGGGTGCCAAAGAAAATCCCCGCACGGCTTTGCAGGGCGGTGTGAACCGGGCGAGGGGGCTTTGAAAAGCCACCCGCCCTTTAACCTGCACACATTTCGACCCAACTTAAACCGCTAAACTTTAGCGTTTATCAGCCTCTTGGCCGCTATCCGGCCTTTCTGTCCACACGCGCCCCAACACCTCGAAAAACTCCCGCAGGGGTACAACGGATGCCACCCCTGCACGAAAAAGCCGATACAGCGGCTCACAGGGGCTTACACGGGCGGCCGGTATCCGGATTCACCTCCTGCACTGGTTTCTGACACAGGAGCCGTCCCAGATGTCCTTCTTTCTGGCCGTGCGGGACGCCGCGGCCGGTCCCTCCCGGCCACATCACGTGCCACCTTATCATCGATATATTCGCGGGTTGCCTGGGGGACATATTTCTCATAGAGCCGCTGCATAGTGTCATTCAGTTCTGTCTGCAGATCCGCATCCCGTTTGCCCATGTGGAATGTCAGGGCATCCAGCTTTTCCGTATTAAACGTTACCGTAAGCGTTGTATTCTTCATCTTGCCATTCCTCTCTTTCTGTTTTTCCAAAAGGAACCGGCGGCATAATAGCCGCCGCGTCCCGTTTTCCAGTCCGTCAGATTTTCAAGAACCGCAGGAAATCAATGGCATCAGACAGTCCGGCTTTGTAGAACTTTATCTGTTCCTGTTCCGGAAGCTCTGTCTGCTCCAGCAGCTGATTGTCCAGCCAGCTCCGTTCTTTCTCCGGAAGCATCCGGAGGATCCGGTCCATCCGCCCGACCTTTTCTTTCCTGTTTCGTTGGGATTCCGGCGCTGTGCCATCCTCCATGCTGTTTCGGATCTGGGCTACTCTGGCCTCGATGACTTCATTCAGCTGTTCAAAGATTTCATCCATCGTATGCTGCACCCCCTTTCAGCAACACAACATACCAGGATTCTTTTAGGAAAGCGATACCAGAACCTGACAAACCAGTTTGTGACAATTTCACAGTTTCCCTGCGGGGAGCCGTTTCTATCATCCTGCCGGCAGCCTGCCCATGGCGTAGTAGTGACCGGACCAATACGCGGAATCGATGTTGGCATAGCCGATGGGGGACCCGCAGTGGAGCATCTGGTTCCCACCTACATAAATCCCCACATGGCTTACCGGATTTCCGGAAGCGTAGGTTCCGGTAAAAAAGATCAGGTCTCCCGGCCTCGCCTCCTCCCGTGGAATCACAGCACACTGGTTGAAGATTCCCTGTGCCGAGGTGCGGGACAGATGGTAAACACCGGACTGTGTATAGACCCAGCAGACATACCCGCTGCAGTCAAAGCTGGTTGCCGGTGAACTGCCTCCCCACACATAAGGCCAGCCAATATACTTGGTCGCTTCCGCCATCAGTGCGCCGTAGCTCCCATCTCCCATTGCTTCTCCCGGCAGAAGTCCGTTTCCACCAGGCAGTGCCTGCCCATACTTCACAAGGGTATAAATCCTCTGGGCATTGGTCTGATCCTCCATCGTGATGCTCTGATCCAGCACAGCCGACAAATTTTCATAGATTGCCTGCTGGTCTGTGATGGGAATCGCCACCGTATAAGTGTTTCCTTCCTCATCCTCCCGGTCCTCATAGGTTACAAAACAATCTGCAAAAGCCCGGTAATCTTCCCGGTCCATACGGGGTTGATCCGCGCCGAAAAACAGAGCATAAAAATGGATTTTACCCGGTAACCATCCACGGTTCCGCCTTCGGCCATGTCATTGATGTCTGTAAGCACACCATCCAGATCTGAGAATTCTCCCTGCATCTTTTCGATGTACATCCGGTATTCGGCAGGCATCTGGGAAGACAGATACCCTCCATGAAATGTCAGGTTCACTGCAGAGGTATTGTGGTTTGCCGTTCCAGACAACGCACACAGGAGAACCACAATGATTAAAATAAACGGCACCAGAAGCGCCGCAAGAACAGAAAGCACAACTGTTCTTGCCCGTTTGTCCGTTGCCACAACGAGGGCGGCCTTGACCGCCACCACAGCAGCGGGAGCTGCCATAGGCGTTCCTCCTTTCCGGGGCAGCAAAAGAAGGCCCCGGAAAGGAACCTTACTCAGCCGCCATATTCAGTTCTTTTTCTCTGGTAATCTCCAGGGTTTTGGGATAAACAATTGTGATGCCCCGTCCAAACTTTCTTGCATACAGCACAGCCTGCCCGCCTTCCATCTTCCGTTCCTCCTTGTCCTCTCATTGATGATTTTATTATACTTGATACAGGTTAATAATCAACCTTTATCAATGATGTTTATATTCGATTGAGTAAGATAAACTATCACTATCAAGGGCATACAAGGTGGTGATGGTTTGAAAAAACAGTTAAACATAGAGATTGGCGGACGGATTCGGAAATGCAGGGAAAATCTCGGCTATTCACGGGAGACCCTTGCAGAAAAAGCGGATCTGGCCAGCTCGTTTTTAGGCACCATCGAGTTAGGAGCTGGCAGTTTTACCGCAGAATCTCTTGTGAAGATCTGCCATGCGCTCGGCGTTTCTGCCGACTACGTCCTTTTCGGGAAAGAAAAACAGGGAGACTTATCAAATGTCAACGCCATGCTTTCCGGTCTGGATCCGGAGTACATTCCCTATGTGGAGGAGATGCTCCGCTCCTATATCAAAGCAATCACAAGCGTTAAGAAGTGAGCCGACCGTCCGGCTCCTCTTTCTTTTCTGCCGTTTCACTGGAGAGTATCCCATCCTCCCATCCCAAACAGGGAGCGCTGGCCGGTCTGCACCTCCTGCTCTTTTACGAGTTCACAGGCATGGTCTATGGCATCTTCCAGAACCTGCGGATCAAATCCGGCAGTCCCATAACCTTCCATGATGGTATCGACATAGAAATCCGATGGCACTCCGAATTCATGCCCCGGCGTCATCACATACACCATGGCAGATACTGTCTTGCCATCCAGCTCCACATTCATCATCTGCTTGTCATAAAGAAACGGATACCCCTCGTATCGGTCAAGAGCGGCTTCGTCCATATCCCGTATCCTCCAGAGAAGAACAGGAACCGAGCTGCCTTCTTTTGGTTCGACCGTGGCCATTGCTCCCTTACGGGCGCCCCGGAACAGCAATTCATAATCCTTCAGTTCACTTTTTCCAACCACCTTTGCAGTCGGGCAGCGATGTGCCATCTGGGGCAGATTGAGATTGCTGCCATAGGCGATATAAAGTTTCGGTTTTCTACTCATCGATGCGATTCTCCTTTCCTACATCTGCATAGAGAAAGACGGGGATTCCTCGCTCCCTCCGGTTTCTCCTGGTATAACATCTGTGGTAACCATATCCTGTCTGTCAATGGAATTCTGCCGTTCCAGCCTTGCCATCTCCCGTTCCTTTTCTTTTTTCTGACGCAGCCGTTCCTTTTGTACCTCCGCCTGTGCCGGGTCCCGCCATGCGATACAGCCGGGAAGATTTTTCAGAAGATGCAGACGCGCTGTGGCAAATTCGTCTCCATTTAGGCCCAGGCGCAGAAGCCAGGTGCGGAACGTATATTTCTCATTGGTGGTCTGGGTTTTCCTGCGGCTGGCACAGCTTTGGTTCAACGCCTGTGCGCCGATTGCGAGACAGAACTGGATATACGCTTTGATTTTTCCTGCATGGAGTGTCCCATTGAAAAGTCGGAACTCAATCGTACCTTTCTGGAACACGGAATGCAGGTTCAGGCAGTGATACCGACTGCCATCGTAATGGTCGCTCCTGCGGCTCTCTCCGTCATACCAGATCCGTTCCACGCCATCCAGAGTCTTAGGCTTTTTCCGGTTCAGCTCATCCAGGAAACGCTGCTCCACCTTCTGGCAGTAGGAATGTTCACGCGCCACGGAAACCTGAAGGGCTTTATAGATCAGGTCCTCTTTGGCTGCCATGATGTTGGTGATGTTTCGAAGCGTCCGGGCATCAAACGGGGAGGCATCGATATGCACATGGATGCCGCATTTCTTATTGGTTATGGCCCCATGTTCTTTCAGTTTCCGGACAATCTCCTGAATGGAAACGATATCCTCATACCTGCAGATGGGACTAACCATCTCCGTCTGGTACTCATCGCCTACTGAAATAATCCGACCGTTTTCTTTCCGCTGCGGCGTGATACTGCTATCACTCATAAACTTCCATTGCCGGCCTTCCGGGTCTAACGCCGCGTAGGTATCATAATAAGTTCCCAGGTATTGGGAGCTGGTCCCGAAATATTGTGCCGTTACTTCCGCTGCTTTCTCACGTGTGATTCCCGTCATCTCAATTTCGATTCCAAACCGCTGCCCCTTCAGTTCCATCCCCCGTCACCTCCATTACCGGCCGCCGGCCTTTCCAAACAGCCTCGCCTTGTGTTCCGGTGCATGGACCATCAGGTTATACCGCTCATTGCCGCATTTATAAAGACACACGCCCCTTTGGGGATACCGGATCAGGTTGTATTCGCTTTCCTCTAACTGCAGCGTGTCCGTATAAAACTTGGCATCAATGCTGCCTGCATTGAACAAAAACTGATGGGTAGGGATGGAAAACAGCGGCTTCGTGTATTCCCTGACACCATCCAGGTTGAAATCCTCCAGGTTCTGGCTGGCAATGATGACCGCGGACTCTTTCTTCCGGACACGCTTCATAAAGTTGCGGATATATTCCACCGCTGTCAGGTTGGAAAGGAACAGATAAAACTCATCCAGGCTGGCCACAGTGTTCCCCTCGCTCAAGAGTTTATCGCTCATAAAGGACAGGATATTGAACAGCAATGCATCCTTCAGACTCTTGCTGGCCTGCAGAAGACCTTTCACACCGAAGGTAATAAGGCTGTCATCTGTGATGTTCGTATGGCCATTGAAGAACTTACTCTCCGCTCCCACACACATGGAGTTTAACCCCAGGAGAATGTTCTGGAGCATTTCTGCGGTATAAAGCTGGCGCCTGTTCTCATCATATTCCTTGTACTCCTGCTCAATCAGAGCGTAGAGATCAGACAGGATCGGGTATTCCGTGTCGGCCATCCGGTCAAAGGGGCTGTGATCGGTAATACCCCATTTCGTATAGAGCTTCTGGAGCATGATCTCAATCACATCAATCTCCCGGTCCGTAAAGTCCTTGTAACTTCGGAAAAAGTCCTTTAAAAAACTGATATGCTGAGACAGGCGGGAACGGATCCGGAAGGTCTGCGGCGCATCCAGATCCTCCGGGCTGTCGGACTCATTCCGTATTTTCGGGGCCAGCGGGTTGATGAGGAACTCCCCGCTCATCAGGTCAATAAAGCATCCGCCCAGGTTTTCGGTCAGATCTTCATACTCCATTTCCGGGTCCAGGCAGATTACCCGCATCCCGGATTCCCGCAAATTGGTCAGCAGAAGCTTTAACAGGTAGCTCTTTCCCTGTCCGCTGTTTCCTAAAATCAGGATACTGGCGGTTGTCTTATCATCGGCACGGCGGTTAAAATCCACCAGCACATTGCTCCCAAACTTATCCCGGCCAATGTAGAAACCATTAGGGTCGGTCTTGCCAGAATAGTTAAACGGGTACAGGTTGGCCACGCTGCTGGCTGGCAGCACCCGCTCAAACTGATCCCCAAACAGGTTCCAGCCCGTAGGCATTACGCACTGAAACCCCTGCTGCTGTCTGAGCATCAGCCGGTCCACATTTAGCTTTGCACGGATCAGCTCCGTAAGCACCTCCGTCTGGAGAAGTTTCAGCTGATCCAAGTCGTGGGCGCAAAGCTCCAGATACACGGCCGTGTGGAGGAGCGGTTCGCGGTTTCGGTGCATCTGTGTCACAATGGTCGCCACATCCTGCAGATTACTCTCCGCCAGCACCGTCTGCTGTAAGTCATTGGTATTGCTGCGGTCCATACGGTTTTTATTTGCCGCATTGCTGATGATCTTCCGTTCCTCCACCGGCGTCACATGGCGGGTGTAGATCCGAAGCGTTACCCCGTCCTTTTCTCCCAGATGGGACAGGATCGCCTGCTCGTCCGTCGCGGTTGGATACTCTCTAAGCGCCCACACACAGCGAAAGGTATTGCCGCAGATGAAATGGTCCGTTTCAAATTTGATGACCGATGGGGCAATCATATCTAGGAATTCCTGAATCCGCACATCGCCTTTCAGTTCAGAAACCTGGGCAGTTCTCGTTTTTCTCAAATGGACACCTCCTAAATTTAGGCACAAAAATACGCCGGTTTCTCCGACGCAGTTCTGTTTTCTTTCCTGTTGTTAATCGTCCGGGATAATCCAGCGTTCCCCATCGAAGTCCTCAAACTTCTCTGTGGTCACGTTCTGCTCATAGTACACGGCCAGTATCCGCTTGATGTCCTCTTTATCCGCTCTTTTAACGGAAAATCCCTGCTCCTTCAAGGACTTTTCAATTCGGGCCAGATAGGGGAACACCTCGGATTCTTTTTCTTCCTTCAGCCGGAGTAAAATGAGAAATTCACGGGCAGTCGCCATTTGTACCTGGATACGGTCCAGGTGCGTTAAGTCTCTTTCCAGGAGCTTTCGGACCACAGGGTTTTCCTCCTGTTCCATGCGGGAACGCAAAAACCGCTTATTGTCCTCAAAACTTTCCCGGCTGTTTAAGCACAGCATCTCAATCTCCGCCACGCCTTTTAACACCGTCATCAACGCGTAGATCCTTGCCCCTACGCTGGCCTCTGACAGCACGGAGATGTTGGTTGGTTTCACAATAAAATACACCAGCTCCCCGTGCCCATAGGTTATCAGGCTGTACTCCGTGATCTCCTTTGCCCCAATCAGTTGGCGGGTGGACGCCCGATGCGCCGCCTCCTGTTTCTCAGATTTCTTCTTTCTGTTCATGTTCTGTAAACCTCCACTCGTAGAGCTGCTGTCTGGTAAAAAAGTAAGCACAGGCATATCGGATGAAATCCAGGATACTGGTATCCTCAAAGCGGATCGTCAGAAAGGCATAAACCGCCGTCAAGACGATGGGCAGAAAAAGTCCTGCCTGTGTAAATGACAGGATGGATACCAACGCACACACCCCGATGACGCCGATGTCCCGAAGCTGCCAGAGCCACAGGGTTGCCCTGGATTTTAAGTTGTCCGGATAGATATACAAGGTTCCACCTCCAATAAATTTACCGCCGGCAGCGTAAGCCCTCCGGCGGTGTTAGACGAATTTCATTCTGCAGTTTCCTCATGCGGCTTTACTTTCTCCGCTTCACTTAAGGCTGTTTCGATCAGCCCGATCACAAAGTCTTTCTGGCTCTGTCCGGTCTGCTTTAAATATTCCTTGATCCTCATAAAAAGTTCCTCTGATACCTGGAATGCCAGTGTCCTTGTCCCGTTTGCCATTGCTTTTCCTCCTTCAAAATGTTCGTTCAGTACCATCTCGACATATTGGCTGAGATTGAGTGCCAGTTTTTCCTTTTCTTCCCCGACTTTCGTATATAACGATTCCGGGATCATGGCGCATAAATTTTTTCGGTTCTCCATGGATGTTCTCCTTTCCTTGATGTTACAAGCCAAGTATATCGGGAATGTTATGGAATAGCTATGACCATACCCAACAAGATTTTTCTCCAAAAGGAAGCAATACCAACAAGAGGATATCTCATGTTTCTTCTCTGATCTTCCGTAAAAAATAAGCGATTCCGCGCAGGACAAAGTCCACACATGGAATCGCCACACTGTTTCCAAGGGCTTTATATCTGGCACTGTCCGAAGCACCGGGGATATCTGTCCAGCCGTCCGGAAACCCCTGCAGCCGTTCACACTCCAGTGGAGTGAGACGCCGGATGCGCTTTCCCATCCGGACCGGATGGATGGAGTTTAAAGAAGTCCCACCCGAACCTGGCTGAAGTGTTCCGGAGATGTCCCCATTCTCATTTCCATTCCGGCAATCTACCCCGAAAACCTCCATTATCAGATCCGTTGCGTCCTTGTGCTGTCTGGCGCTCTGCGTTGCCACAACTTCATTTTCAATCAGTTCATCGCTCCGCTGTCTGCTGAACACCGCATGCCGGTCCATCCCCGTCAGGGTGTAACTGATATCCGGCTGACATCCCAGTCCATTTCCACCGTTCTTATCCTGCCGGTCAATGATATTTCCCGCAATACAGTAGCTCTCTGGCTGGTCTGCAACCAGTGGGACATTATTACCGCCAGTCCCATAGCGTGCAGACATGGTCGGTGCAACTCCATGAGGGCCGGTATAGCGCGCATCAATCCCATGGTTCTCAAACAGTACCGGCTGATTATTTCCGCTGGAGCCAGCCGCTCCTGTAATCGTCGGGCAAATCCCCTCGCCAATCTCTGCCCCGCCCTGTTGTGTTGCCATAATAAGCGGCTGATGCCCATGCTCCTGTGCCCGCAGCGTCCCAGACACATCCTCCGATGTATCCATCTGACTGCCTCCCTGGTCATTCAGACAAAGAACAGACGGGGCTTGTCCTGTTTTAATCGTCGGGGAACACTCTGTCTGAAGCCCAATTCCCCTTGCCTCGGAACTGGCATTACCACAAAATCCTGCTGTAAGCACACAGGGGTAACCTTGCCCAGCCTGACCGCCGCCCTCAGTCAAAGCCGCATGGGTTTCTGTCATTAAAAAACATTCCCCATTTCCTTTGGTGACAACTCCTGCCGCCTGTACCGCCTGTCCGGACACCAATGGCGGATGGTTTCCCATTCCCGCCTGGAAAGTCGCCGTCATATCCTCTGTCACATCCATTGGGCTGCCGCCCTGGTTATTTAAACACAGGAGTTGCTGTTTTCCCTTTTGTTCTGTCCTCTGCAGTTCTGGGGAAATCATACAAGCCCCGCCTGCCACATCAGCGCCTCTTTCAGCTGCTCCGGCAACTCCTTCCCTCTGGCCTTTGCCCTCCGCAGAATCCCCAAACAGGCTTTCCTGCTTAAATAATATCTGGGGTGCGGTGAGTCCTCCAAAA
>ENA-UOJP01000230-UOJP01000230.1-human-gut-metagenome-genome-assembly--contig:-C102-NODE-230-length-123160-cov-9.731270_pt1 | contig 123160 bp, 102 predicted proteins | sample MGYA00242353_ERZ723900 | MGnify/ENA metagenome assembly ERZ723900 | reverse complement strand
ATCGTGGTGGCCGCAAACGGACCCGACGCCATCTCCTCCGCCCTGAAAGAAGCGGTAAGCGCTGGCGTGAAGCTGGTCTATGTGGACTCCCCGGCCAATGTGGACGCCGAGGCCACCTTCTCCACCGACAACGAGGCGGCGGGCAAGACCGCTGGCGAGGAAATGATCAAAGCTCTGGAAGCAGCGGGCATCACATCCGGCAAGATCGGCATCGTAAACGTAAACGCAGCCACCGACTCCACCGTGAAGCGCGAAAAAGGCTTCCGCTCCGCATTTGAGGGCAAGGGCTACGAGCTGATGGAAACCCAGTACGGCGAAGGCGACGCGGCCAAGTCCCAGACCATCGCGGAGAACTATATCACCCAGGGCGTGGTCGGCATCTTCGGCTGTAACGAGGGTTCCACCACCGGTACCGGCAACGCCATCAAGGCTTCCGGCAACGCCAACATCATTGGCGTGGGCTTCGACAAGTCCGACGCGATCATGAACCTGATCAACGACGGTTATCTGCTCTGCACCATGGCCCAGAACCCCGACGTGATGGGCGAGGACGGCGTAAAAGCTGCGGTTGCTGCCATCAAGGGCGAGAGCCTGGGCGGCAAGGTTACGGATACGGGCGTTTCCGTCATTACCAAGGACGGCGCTCAGGCAGGCGGCGCGCCGGCAGCTCAGGCGGCGGACACCGCAGAGGTGAAGGCCAGCCAGGCGTGGAAAATCGCGCTGATCACCATGGACTCCATTGACCAGCACTGGGTTACCTTAAATGAGGGCGCTCAGGCCGAGGCTGAAAAACTTGGCGTGACCGTGACCTTCATGTCCCCCAACACCAAGGACGACGCCCAGCAGATTGAGTGCGTGAACAACGCCGTTGCAGGCGGATACCAGGCTATCGTGGTGGCCGCAAACGGACCCGACGCCATCTCCTCCGCCCTGAAAGAAGCGGTAAGCGCTGGCGTGAAGCTGGTCTATGTGGACTCCCCGGCCAATGTGGACGCCGAGGCCACCTTCTCCACCGACAACGAGGCGGCGGGCAAGACCGCTGGCGAGGAAATGATCAAAGCTCTGGAAGCAGCGGGCATCACATCCGGCAAGATCGGCATCGTAAACGTAAACGCAGCCACCGACTCCACCGTGAAGCGCGAAAAAGGCTTCCGCTCCGCATTTGAGGGCAAGGGCTACGAGCTGATGGAAACCCAGTACGGCGAAGGCGACGCGGCCAAGTCCCAGACCATCGCGGAGAACTATATCACCCAGGGCGTGGTCGGCATCTTCGGCTGTAACGAGGGTTCCACCACCGGTACCGGCAACGCCATCAAGGCTTCCGGCAACGCCAACATCATTGGCGTGGGCTTCGACAAGTCCGACGCGATCATGAACCTGATCAACGACGGTTATCTGCTCTGCACCATGGCCCAGAACCCCGACGTGATGGGCGAGGACGGCGTAAAGGCTGCCGTAGCGGCTCTGGAAGGCCAGGATCAGGGCGGAAAGGTTACGGATACGGGCGTTTCGGTTATTAAAAAGTAATTGAATGGGATTGTGAGAACCGCCGGGCGGAGACGTTTGGGCGGGGAGTGAGACCAATCGTACAAAAAGAGGACTTGAAAAATCCAAGTCCTCTTTTTACAATTTACATTAGAAGCGTGATCTTGAGAGTATGGGCAGAAGTATTGACTGTCTGCATTCAGGTGTCGCACGAGGGATATGCACTCCACACAGGGCGGTCTAAATGTCGGTGGAATTTGTTGTAGCTCCTTAAGAGCATAGCCGCTCCAGAAAGGGGCGTTCAAAGGGGCTTGGAGTATGACCCCAACAAGCAAAAGCGCAAGGGTGTGTACCGTTGTGCCCTGCTTGCCACTATTAAAAACGGCTAGAGAGGGAGTACGCCTTATACCATTAAGACGAAATCGAATTGGCCTAAAAAACGGGAAGTTATGACTCCTCATGAGTACAATCATCGTTTGTGGAAATATCTTTTTTATCCCATGTGTTTTTATCATCCAATATACTTTTTAGTTCATCAAAACGCTTATCTTGATTGATTTTGATGTAGATACCCATTATTACAACGGCTATAATTGAACCTATTGGCCAGGAAGTGCCTGCGACAGTAGACATATTTAGAAATATTCCCAATATAAGCGCCGCAACAATCCATATCATTCAACATTCCCCTTTCAATTACGATTTGTCGATCTGCGCCTTATCCGCCTAAGGCATACAAATCCCTAACTAGTTTTTTCATTTTAATATGAGCGCACGGAAATGCAAACAGCTCATTTCGTTTCAATACTTCATGCTGTTGTTCATAACCTTGTTTGTTCGCCTGGGCACCATTCGGGTACCATTTTATCCATTGCAGGACGGCTTCTCACATAGCAAAACTACTGATTTCATAGGCCTTTCCGGCTGGAAAAACATTTTATAGCCGCCGAATATTTACTATTTTTTACTGCCTTTATAGATAAAACCTTTGCCCAGCTTGCCACTATTAAGAACGTCTGAAGAGGGAGTACGCCTTATACCAATCAGGCACGCTCAAACAGGTCGATAAATGGAAATTTATTTTGAAGGTCTTGATTTCTCTTGAACCAATTCACTTTCAAACGAAACTTTTACAACAGCATGATTTATTTTTGTTCCAGTAAACCGCACAACGTACTCTTTCTCTTTTTGTAAATTATTGAGTGAAACTGTAACGGTATCACCACTGACCTTTTCATTCCATGTATTACTCCATAAAACTTCGTCTGAATTTCTGTCTTTTATTTCCACGATACCGTTATCGCCATCCATCTGAAAATAAACCTCTGCATCTAAAATTTCTATATCCTTAGACACACAAAATAGCCGTCCATTCTCAAACGGGTCTGAACTACTATAATTTGCATTCATTTCCATCTCAAGAACAGTTTTATATGTTTCCTCAGTATCTGATATATTTGACTGATTCATATTGGTTTTTTGACACGCCATCAAGCCGACAGTGCAAATAATACCAATTAAAAAAATGATGATTTTTTTATGCACAACACTCCCCCATCACAAACTTCAATTTGTTGATACTCCTTTTCCACCTAAGGCGTAACTTGGAAAATGCGCAATAGACCCGTTCATTATAGCACCTCGACAACCTCAAAGCGTTCAAAGGTGATAAGTGTTTCATCAGTAAAAGTATAACCGCGCTTGGCAGCGTCTCGTGTCCAATAGCAGATATTACCTGACTTCCATTGCTCAAAGTTATCGTCCTCACCCTCAAGTTTTACCATATCCCAGGTTAGGTCACAAAACTTGACGGTTTCAAGATGCACCGTCTTTATCACACAGGCCGGATTGTCGTGCCCGTCGAGAACCAGTGATAAATCACCGATGTTTGGCGTCTGCTCGCCCTCCAAGAAAACCGAAACCGTTGCGGTTTTCTTTCCGGAAAGTACCAACGCCAAAAGTTCATCTGCCATTTCAGGGCTGTCGCCAAAGGAAAAACATTCAAAGTAGTCCTTATTTGTGTTTTCCACAGAATTCATTTCTTATTTTCCTCTTCCATAAATACACTTTTCGTCCTGCACCTTCTTAAACCAAACCCCATAAAAGTCAATTTTTGCAATGTCAGAGCTAAGGTCTCTATCATTGAGGCGGCAAATCAATTAATTTGTATATAGCTGAGTTTTTTTTAACCCAGGAGCCATGCGAAACCTTCAAACGATCCTCTGACTTCCGTTTATTTATATATAATGATTCTATCATAGAAGTAGGACGCATGCAATGAAAGACGCGGTCATTTAAATTGCGATCACTTAAGTTGCTTCCATTTTAATCCCAATATCCATACTCCCCGACCGGAATCCCTCCAAATCCAGAGTGATATAACAAAATCCCAGCTCTTTCAAGCGCGCCGCTGCCTGCTCTTTCACCCCCAGCATCTGTTCCATGGCGGCAAAATCCACCTCGATGCGGGCAATGTCCCCGTGAAGCCTGAGCCGCACATTTCCGCCCACAAGGATTCTCAGATAAGCTTCCCCCTCGCCGATCCGGCGGAGCATGTCGTAGTCAATGGGCGTGTTGTAGGGAATCCGGGTGGCCATGCAGGGAGTGGACGGGCGGGAGGCCACGGAAATGCCGTACCAGGCAGCCAGCTCCTTGACCTGGGCCTTGGTGATGTGCAGGTCCGCCAGGGGGCTGGTGATGCCCAGCTCCCGCAGTGCCCGGATGCCCGGGCGATAAACGTGCATGTCGTCCTCATTGGTGCCGTCCAGAATGCGGTCAATGCCCCGCTCTTCCGCAAAGGCTTTCAGCGTGGAGAACAGGTGCCGCTTGCAGAGGTAACACCGGTCCACCGGGTTGTTGCGGATCTCCTCCTGCTCCAGCTCGTCCACCGTGATCACGCGGTGAATGCCTCCCAACTCCGCCGCCACCCGCCCGGCGATCTCCAGGTCGCAGGAAGGGTGCAGGCGGCTGTCAAAGGTCACCGCCCAGACCTGCCTGCCCGTATGCTCCGCCGCCTGAACCGCGGCCTTTAATAGCAGGCTGGAATCCACGCCCCCGGAGAATGCCAGACAAATGTCCCGGGCAGCGTATTCCGCCATTTGGTTTTCCAGTTTTTCCCTGATCGATGTGAGGTCTGTTGGTTCAGCCGATTGCAGGCCAGACTTTGTTGTGTTTTCATCTGCCATTTTTAAGTTCCTTTCTGGGTTTGTTACCGAATCTGCTTAGCAGAGGCGTTTGACCTTTGCAGACGGGGCCCCACCTAGCGCGCCTCCTCCGCCTTCCTCCTGATCTCGTCATACGCGGTCCTAAAGTCCACCCCGTGTTCCCGGCAGATAGTTTTTACACTCTCGTACTCCGGATAGAAATACTGTTTTCCTTTGTAGCCGCACACCTTGACCTGCGCGTCGCCGAACCGGGTGCTCACAGTCTCATTTCTGCGGTCCATAATGGTTCTGGACACCGGATAACGCCGCACGCCGATGGTGGTGGTCTGGGTGAGCACCAAGGTCTCCAGCTCTTCCACTTTGTCCTCCCTGCACAGCACGGATACCATGTAGGCCGGACGGTTCTTTTTCATGAAAATGGGAGTGGCCCACACGTCGGCCGCCCCGGCCGCCAGAATCATTTCCATGGCAAATCCCAGCATCTCGCCGGTGCAGTCATCGATATTGGATTCCATTACCCACATCTGGTCCCCGGCGCTTTCCTCGGTCTCCAGAATCATTGCCCGGAGTACATTGGCCTGTTTGAAATCTTTCTTGCCTGCGCCCATGCCGGTTTTCACAATCCGGCAGGAGGCCGGAAGCCGGTCCATGGTTTTGACCGCCGCCGCAATAGCCGCTCCGGTGGGTGTCACCATCTCGCCGTCATTGTCCGTCAGCCGCAGGGTGAGCCCGTGAGCCTGGGCAATATTGGCCGTAGCGGGAACGGGAACCGGGATCACGCCGTGCTGGCAGCGCACGTAACCGCTGCCCTCGGCCAGCGGGGAGACAACCACGTTCTCGATCCCCAGGCTGTCCAGACACACCGCCACGCCGATGATATCCACGATGGAATCGATGGCTCCCACTTCGTGGAAATGAACCTGGTCTATGGGCAGGCCGTGAGCCCTGGACTCCGCTTCCGCCACGATCCGGAACATACGCTTCGCCAGCTCCTTCACGCGGTCATTGGAGTCCAGACGGTCGATGATGACGCAGATATCGGCATAGTTGCGGTGGACATGGGGATGATGGTGGTGCTCTGCGCCGGAACCGTGGATGTGCTCGGCCATCGCGTGGGAATGACCGTGCTCCTCCCCGTGCCCGTGGTGGTGCTCCGGCCCTCCGTGTTCATGGTGGTGAGCTGCCTCATGTTCATGATGGTGATCCGCCTCTCCATGCTCATGAAAATGCCCCTCCGCTCCATGTTCGTGATGATGCCCCACCTCTCCATGCTCATGAAAATGTCCCTCCGCTCCATGTTCGTGATGGTGCCCCACCTCTCCATGCTCATGAAAATGCTCCTCTTCCCCATGTTCGTGATGGTGCCCCGCCTCTCCATGCTCATGAAAATGCTCCTCCGCTCCATGTTCGTGATGGTGCCCTACCTCTCCATCCGCATGGCAATGCCCCTCCGCTCCATGCTCATGATGGTGTCCCATTCCTGCCCCATGTTCATGCTCATGACCTTCAGGGCCATGATGATGTCCGTGTACTCCCTCCTCATGCTCATGATGGTGGTGATGGTGCTCCCCATCCCACTCCTCCAAATGCACATCAAAATCAAAGGCGTCCAGCCCACATTTCTTCGTCCTCCCAAAATGCAGGTGATATCCCCCAACGCCCAGGCTCCCCAGCGCCCGCTCCAGCGCCCCGCGGTCCGCGCCCAAATCCAACAGCGCTCCCACGGTCATATCGCCGCTGATTCCCGAGTTACATTCCAGATACAAAATTTTCTCCATATTATTTCACCGCCAATCGATTTATTTGGGTCGCCAGGTATCCGGCGCCATAGCCATTATCAATATTTACCACAGAAATTCCGTTGGCACAGGAATTTAACATCGTCAGCAGAGCCGAAAGGCCGTGGAAACTGGCCCCGTACCCCACCGAAGTAGGCACCGCGATCACCGGCGCGTCCGCCAGACCGGCGATCACCGTGCCCAGCGCCCCTTCCATGCCCGCCACCGCCACGATGCAGTTGGCCTTCATGATCCGCTCCCGCTGGGATAAAAGCCGGTGAATCCCCGCCACGCCCACGTCGTAAATCCGGTCCACCGCGCAGCCGAAATACTCCGCTGTCTGGGCCGCCTCCTCCGCCACCGGGATATCCGCCGTGCCCCCGGTGCATACCGCGATCAGGCCGGTGTGCTCCTTCCCCGGCTTCTCCACCTTCAAAATCCGTGAAACCGGATCGTAGCTCACCTCGGGAACCAGGGCCTTCACCAGCCGGAACTGTTCCTCGCTGGCCCGGGTTCCCAGCACCTCGCCGTCCCGCTCATAAAACTTCTTAAAAATCTGCACCAGGTACTCGTCGGGTTTACTCTGACAAAATACCGTTTCCCCGAAGCCGGACCGCAGGGCCCGGTGGTGGTCCAGCTTGGCGTACCCCAAATCCTCATAGGGCAGGTCCTTTAACAGCGCCTCCGCCCGCTCCAGGTCCATTTCCCCCGTTTTCACTTCCTCCAGAAGCTTTCTGACATCCATCTGCGTCCTCCTTAACCTTCCATCTGCTCTAAATCCAAAATCCGGCTGCACAGCCGTTCCATCAGGGCCTGCGAATGGCTGACCACCATCAGGCCCAGCCCCCGCCGCCCCACTTCCTCTCCCAGAAACTGCCAAATCTGGCTCTGGGTGATCAGGTCCAGCATAGTGGTGATCTCGTCCGCCAGCAGAAACCGCGTTCCGCTGCCCAATGCCCTGGCGATGCAGAACCGCTGCAATTCCCCGCCGGACAGCTCGCCCGGATAGCGGTCCAGCCATCCGCTCTCGATGCCCAGGCCCCGGACAATCCGCTCCTCCACCGGCCCGCCCTCATTTAAAATCGTGCCCATCCGCAGCCGCGGGTTCACCGCCAGCTCCGGGTGCTGCCAGATCATCTGCACCGGACAATAGCCCTTGTACGCGGACAGCGGCTTCCCGTCCAGATACACGCCGCCCTCGTCCGGCGTCTCATACCCGGCCAGAATCTTCAAAAATGTGGTCTTTCCGAAGCCGCTGGGCGCAGCCAGCCCCAGGCGATCCCCGCTCTCCAGGGTCAAATCCATATGATTTAAAATGTTCCGGTTCCCATTGTCATAACGGAAGGAAACATTTCTCGCCTCCAGCCTCATGTCCCGTCCCTCATTTCCCGTCCCCCACCATCTCCGGCGGCCGCGCCGTCCGGCCTCTCCGCCAAATCATCCTGCTCCATCAGCCATTCCGCCCGCGCGCACCTCACCATTCCCCCGCGCAGTTCCCGGTAAGGCACCTCCCCACGGCAGACTTCCTCCGCCCACGGACAGCGCGGCCCGTAGGGACAGCCCTCCGGCAGCTCCCCGGCAAATGGCTGGGCGCCCGGAGCCGCCGAAAATCCATGCTCCGGCATAGCCCGAAACAGCGCCCTGGAATAGGGGTGCCGCAGCGTCTGCTCCCGGGCGAAATCCCGGGAATCCGCCTCCTCCAGGTTCGTCCCCGCGTAAAATACCACAATCCGGTCCGCCGTGTCCAAGGCCAGCTCCAGATCATGGGTGATTAACAGTACACCCGCCCCTTGATCCGCGATCTCCCGGAAATGGGACAGAACCCGCCGGGCCGCCGTGATGTGCAGCCCCGGGGTGGGCTCGTCGGCGATCACCAGCCGCGGCGTTTCCATCACCGCTGTGGAGATCAGAATCCGCCGGGTCATTCCCCCTGAGAGCTGAAATGGGAACAGCCGCTCCGTTTTCTCATCCAGACCGTACCGCCCCAGTACCGCCAGGCTCTTTTTCCGGCTCTCCCTGTCCTGTTTGCCGTTTCGGACCTGTTCTCCCACCCGCATAAGGGGATCCAGGTAGGAAACGCTCTGGGGCACCAGAACGATTTCCTTTCCCCGCAGCGCCTTCATCCGCTTTTCCGTCAGCATTTCCCCGCAGTAGGTCATGTTGCCGGACCAACTGGCGTTGTAAGGCAGAATTCCCAGCACCGCGTGGGCCAGCAGACTTTTCCCGGACCCGCTGGCTCCCACCACGGCCACCATCTCGCCCTCCCCAACGGTCAGGCTCAAATCCCGGATCGCGTTCAGATTCGTCCGCCTGAATCCCCGCTCATACCGGGAAAAGGAAATGGACAGGTGCTCGATGGAGAGCACGTTTCTCTTCTCTTCCATAAATCAACTCCTCCTACTGGTGGGCATGGCCCGGGTCCAACAGACGCCCCAGGGTATCCCCGGTATAGTGGAACAAAACCACCACAAACACCAGAAACAGCCCCGGGAACAGGGCCAGCCACCACCTGCCCATGGCCAGATATTTCATGCTTTCCGACAAAATCACGCCGATGGCGGGCTGCTCCGGCGAGAGTCCAAAGCCCAGAAAGGTGATGCTGGCCTCGTGGAGAATGGCGTGGGGAAACATCAGCACCAGGCCCACAAACAGCTGCGGCAGAAGGTGGGGCACCATGTGCCGCAGCGCAATCCTAAGCCTTCCTTCCCCCAGCTTCTCCGCAATCCGAATATACTGACTTGCCTTCAGCTGCAGGACCTCCGCCCGGATCAGCCGCGCCAGGGAAGTCCAATGGGTCAGGGAAATGCCCACGACCACGCCCCAGAAGCCCTTGCCCATGGCAAATGAGATCAACACCAACAGCAGAATGTGCGGGATTCCCAGCACCAGGTCAATGAGCCCGATAATCAACCCGTCCACAAACCGCCCCATGGTCGCCGCCAAAAGCCCCATCACACAGGCGATGGCCGCGCTGACCGCAGCGGTCAGAAGCCCGATGCGGATGCTCATGGACAATCCCGTCACCGTTCGCACAAACATATTCCGCCCCATGAAATCCGTTCCAAAGGGGTATGCCAGGGACGGCGGCAGGTTTTTCCTGGAAAAATCTGTAACCAGCGCCTGCTGTTCCAAAGCCTGCCCCGCCACGGTGACAGCGGCCAGCAGCACAACGGAAAGCGCCATCAGAAGCAGCATGGTCTTGCGCTGGTTCCAGCCACCTTGCGGGCCTGTGACAGCCTGTGAAGCCTGGCCTCCCGCACCTGCGCCTTTCATCACGTTCATGCCAGCACCATCCGCCTCTGCCGTCCGTTTCCCTTTCACATCATCCAGCCTTGCCGTCCGTTTCCCTTCCACATCATCCAGCCCTGCCGCCCGTTTTCCTTCCACATCATCCAGCCTTGCCGCCCGTTTTCCTTCCACATTATCCAGCCTTGCCGTCCGTCTCCTCCCCGCGCCTTCCCGCTCCGTCAACCGCCTCATGCCCGCGCCCTCCCGCTCCGAATTCTTGGGTCCACCGCGCCGTACAGCAGGTTGGCGGTGAAATTTCCCGCGAACACGATGGCCGCGCTGATCACCGTGATGCCCAGCAGCAGGGGAATGTCTCCCCCCAGCCCCGCTGTCACCGCCGCCTGGCCCAGGCCCGGGTAGGAAAATACCTGCTCCACCAGCACCGAGCCGCCGAAAATCTCGCTGATGGACGCGAACTGCAATGTCATGGCCGGCAGGATGATGTTGCGCAGGCCGTGACGGCGGATCATGGTCCATTTGGAATCCCCTCTGGCCCTGGCGAACAGAATATAGTCGCTGTCCATTACCTGGGCCATCTTCTCCCGGGTGTGCATTGCAATGTTAGAAATTCCGGTAATGGACAGCGTCAGCGCCGGGAGAATGGCGTGCACAATCCGGTCGCCCAACGTCACCCCCGACGCCTCCACGCCGATGGGTACGGAAAGCCCGATGGGCAACAGCTTCAGCCACACCGCAAACACCATCAGCAGCACCAGGGCCAGCCAGAAGGCCGGCGTGCTGGCCGTAATCAGCGCGTAACCGGAAATCACCCGGTCCACCGTCCGCCCCCGGTTGGCCCCGGCCACAACGCCGAGCAAAATTCCCACCAGGCCCGACACCATCCAGGCCACAGCCATGAGCCACAGGGAATTGGATAATTTCACCGCAATCACCCGGGACACCGGCTGGCGGTACAGCAGGCTGACGCCCATATCGCCCCGGAGGAAATCCCCCGCCCAGGCCATAAAACGCGCCACAGGAGGAGTATTGACTCCCCAATACTCCTCCAGCTTCGCAATCTGTTCCGGGCTCATGGATCCCAGCGCCGCCTGCCCCACATTGGTTTTTAAGGGATCCAGAGGGGAGACGGACACCAGGAAAAATGCGGCCGCGCTGACAAGGGTCAGCAGCACCACAATCCTGATTAGGTTTTTTATAATCCACACTCCATTTACCTTCAAACTACCGTTCTCCTCTCAACCCTTAATTTCCTAATTTTTCCGGTTCCTGGCGTGGACTGTTTCCCGAGCTACGCCGGTTCCCGGTCCGCGCCATTTCCCGGCCCACGCCGGTTCCCGGCCCGAGTCATTTCCCGGTCCGCCCCTACTTCCAACTCCACTGATCCACATTATTCACAATGGACCAGCCGTGCCCATGTGGGTGCAGCTTCTGTTCCGCCACCTGAAGGCCCTCTCTGGACCAGTACAAATGATCGATGTTCACCAGCCAGATCCATGGGATATCCCCCTCCTGGGTAATTCCCGCCGTCCCGTCCCACTGTGCCTTTTTCCACAGCTCATAGGAGGCTTCCATGTCGCTCTCCGCCAGGGCCTCGTCCATGTACCGGTCCACCGTCTGGTTGGCGTAAGGGGAATACTCCGCCAGCCCCGTTTTCTCCATGGTATGGTAAATATTGTAAAGTTCCATGGGCGTGTGTGCGCCCCAGCCCCAGAGCAACGGCTCCGACTGGGCGCGGGTATAGGCCGTATCCCAGTCCACACCCTCGGTTTTGGTATCGATGCCAAGCTTCCTCAGCTGGTCCGCAGAGTCCGCGGCCAGCGCCTGGCGCACGGAATCGCTGGCCGGGTAGAGAAACGTCAGCTCCGCCCGCTGTCCGTCCTTTGTGCGGATTCCGTCCGCTCCCGCGGTCCATCCCGCCTCATCCAGCAGCGCAGCCGCACCTTCCGGGTCGTATTTCACCTGCGCGTCCGGCTCATACCAGGGCATCTTGTCACAGACGCTGTAGGCCGGGCTGCCGTAACCGTTCAGCACATGCTCAATCATCTCGTCCCGGTCGATGCCGATGTTGATGGCCCGCCGCACCAGCACGTCGCTGGTGAAATCATTTCCCAGAGGCACGCCCTGCTCTGAGACGCTGCCCGCGGGAATCGCAGGGAGGTTGAAGCCCCGGTTGTCCACGGTGTCAAAGGCCAAAAGCTCGTAACCCGGAACTGTCTGATCCGAGTAGGAAGCCGCCGTGTAGGCGATATCCGCCTGTCCCGCCATCACCGCCGCAAAGGCCGCGTCCTCCTCCATAAACAACACCGTCACCTTCCTCATTTTGGGCGCTTCCCCGTAGTAATCCGGGTTGGCCTCAAAGATCACCTGCTGCCCCCGGTCCCACTGCTTTAGTATGTAACGCCCCGATCCGACGGGGTGTTCCCCGTAATCCGGGCCATAGGCATGTTCCGGCAAAATGCCCACGATGGCCATGGTGTACGGCCAGATGGAATAAGGGCGCTTCAGATAGAACCGGACAGTGGTATCGTCCACCGCCTCCGCCCGGTCCAGCATGGTGAAATCATTGACCGAGCTGGTGTCCCGCAGCGTATTGTAGGTAAAAACCACGTCGGCGGCGGTGAGCTTCTCTCCGTCGGTAAAACTGGCGTCGTCCCGTATTTTCACGGTCCAGGTCAGCCCGTCTTCGCTGGCCTCCATATCCGTGGCCAGGTCGTACCCAATCTTCAAATCCGTGGTTGTGACCGTCAGCGTGCTCTGGATCAGCGGCTCGTGAACGTGCTCCCCGGCCCCCCATCCGTAGGCCGGATCGAAACCGGCTTCCGGTTCCGAGGTGGGTCCCATGACCACGATCACGCTGTCTTTGGAGCCGGTTGTGCTGTCCGCCTCCTGAACGGCGGCGCCGCCCGCCCCGTCTGTCTCCGAAACGGTCTGTCCGCTGTCCTTTGTCTCCGTACCGCCGCCGGAACAGGCGGTAAGCACAGCCGCGGCCATTCCCACTGCCAGCAGTGTCTTTATGTTATATCGCATTTTACATTTCCTCCCAATTATGTTTGGTTTCATTTCTCGCAACACACCCCGAATCGATTGATTCGCCGCAAGCCTGGCCAATGGCTCGCGCATTCGGCACTTGGGTCCCCAGCCGACAAAAAAATACCAGGAACCGTGATACGCATCCTTGGGGACGCCTATACCTTCCTGGTATTGTAATTCGTATTGATCGTTTGATTTTTGTTTTACGCACTGCTGCGTTTATCTCTTTGGAACCTTCTCGTTCCTGCGTCGACTTCTGTCGGCCATTTTGGAAAATTATACCGAAAAAACAGGGAAATGTCAACCAGATTGATCAATTCAAACATGATTCTGGATTTGCAATGATTTTTACGGACCCGGATTACAAATCATCCCTTTTTTGAAATTTTGTTCTGCACTGAATTTGTTATAATTGACATCACACAGATCCTGTTTACGATCCAAAAAGGATATGATCAGGCCGGTGTTGGGGACTGTTTTGAATCCGGTGGGAAACCATGGGGGCATAAGTGGTTATAACGTATAGATAACCATCGGAGGTGAGCGCGATTAACATCATTGATTATTGCCTACAGGGCATAGCAGACAGAGATTCCGTCATGACGTTTGATGAGGGCGGTAATTGTTACTTATCAAACTCATTTACCTGGAATAGCATTTTACGTGAAATAAGCAGGACTTTTTTCCTGGATTTTACAACATGGTCACTTTTAACTGCGGATCAGTACCAAAAGCTGACAGCGCCCGAAATCATTGTAGACGAAGAGGTCAGGGAATTCAAATCGTTTACAAGACGGCCCTATTATCGGATGAGAGGAAAAAACGTTACCGCGGATCAGGCTTTTGATATCATCCGGCGTGTGGACAATGTTTTTAGATCAGGAACCAGCGCGGTTCAGGAACATGCAGACTACATCGGAAGTATGAATTTTGACAGTTGGATCTTTGACCGCCACCATTACCCACGGCACTATGGCTGGATTCACGCGGACGGCACGGTAGGCTGTGACGCGATAACCCAAAAGTATCCTGATGTTGATGAATTTATTGCAGAATGGTTTATCAAAATGATGGCATTCCCATATCTGGATTTGGTGATTGCCATAACAGATTGGGATGAATCTCCGCCATCCGCCGCCAGTGGATTTACATATAAATATAATCCTTACGATCGGACGATTCCGACTTTTGAGGAATCGATTGTCTGCGGTATCTGGGTCCACGATCAGGTTTTGGAGATCATGAGTCCGAAAAGAACGGTTAAAAAATATGCTGAATATGTCAAATTGTATGAGGGCAAAAACAGGGATAAATACCTGCCGGAATATTATCAGGACAATGGCATTGTCCAGGCAGATGAGAACTACCTTAAAAGATGTATCGAGGCATATGGCCTGAATGCCGATGAGGAACTAAGGAAAATCAGTTGGTGATTCTTGCTTTAAAACGATAGCCCAAACAATGCATACCATTCAAAGAAACGAGGTGATTAAGGATGGGGGAAGATAAAAAGCTTCCTGGTTTTTGCCCGCTTGAGCTCACTGAAGCCATGAAGGCAATGCTATCCGAATATAAAATGGAATGGTCCCGGAACAGGCAGGCTCTGATCGAGCAATATCACATAACAAATTATGATGAAGCGGTTTGTAACGAGTTGAGCAACGTGCGCCGCCCTTTGGTATTAGTGAGAGGCAGGTCCATTTCCAGGGAACAGGCGATGCAGCTGATCGTCGGGGAAGAGCCTTTGTTCGGTAAAGGCTCTGACGATGAGCGTTCCTGGTTCGACCCAAGAAGTAATCGCGGCGTACTGAAGAATATCTTTTACCGTCAGGGATACAGCTGGCTGTCCACATGGGTCTATACGGACGGTACAATCGGCGGAGATCTGGTCCATCTGGGAAGGTACCCGGAATTAGAGGAATTTGTTCCAATGTACGCGGATTTGGCAGGGAAGTATCCGTTTTTGGATATGGTAGTTTCCTATACGCTGGTGGATGAATGCTGCTGTTTTTATTGCGACAAAATAGATCCTGAATTTGGGGTTGATCAGCAGTGTACCTGTAAAGATTGTATCCCTTATTTAGACAAAATCAAAAAATATAAGGAAGTTTACAGCTTCTCCGATTTCGAGGCATTCTATTACAGCTCCTGGGAAACCGACCATGTGAGAAGCGATGTGGGGAATTTAGTCTGTCTGACAATCTGGATACATAACGGGCAGGCAAACATTCTCTTCGGCGAACCGGCAATCTCTAAATTCAACGAGTACAACACGCTCTATTGCGCGCCGGAGTATGCGTTTATGTTCAGCTCTTCCTTATATAGCAACCGGCATACATGCATTTGCGACAAACAGTTCGTCGAGGACTGTTTTGAATTCATCGGAAAACCCAGAAGTCTTTGTGATGAATATGTGGAACGCGGGTTTATTTCCCCGTTTAACGAGAATGCAATCGTCGTCACCAAGGATTGGGTGATACGCCAGTATAACGCTTATATTGCAGGAAAATAATATGCCAGAGATTCTTCATGCCGCGGCGGCGCCGCGCTTTTCAGCGCAACGCCGCCGTACAATCCCCGTCTTTTCACCGGTTATTTAATCGCATATCCCCCATCCACCGGGATCACCGCTCCATTCAGGTAATCGCTGGCGGCAGAAGCCAAAAACAGCACCGGTCCCTTCAAATCCGCAGGCGTCCCCCACCTGCCGGCAGGGATCCTTCTGGTGCACTCGTCCCGGCGCTCCTGCGTCATATTTGCGCACATTTCCGTATCCATATACCCCGGAGCTATGGCGTTACAGCAAATACCGTGGTCTGCGCAGTCCGAGGCAATGCTCTTGGTCAGCTGCGTCACCGCGCCCTTTGCGGCGGTATACGCCGGCACGGTGGTTCCCCCGAAATAGGAGGACATGGAGCCGATATTAATAATCTTTCCCACACTCTCCCGGTCGCGCATAACCTGTATGGCCTTCTGGCACATAAACCAGACATGGTTTAAATTCACGTCGATCACCTGCCGCCAGACCTCCTCCGGAAATTCCCAGGGTTCATATCTGCGCTGTATCCCCGCCGCCGGAATCATCACGTCCAGTTTTCCGCCCAGCAGCTCCATCGCTGCGGCGAACATCCGGTCAATCTCCTCCTTGCGGGACAGATCTCCGGCAATACCGTGCACCCGGTATCCCATGTCCCGGTATGCCTGTACCACGCCTTGCAGCTTCTCCTCCTGCACGTCCATCAGCACCACCTCTGCGCCATTTTCCAACAGCGCCTCCGCCATTCCCCGTGAAAGCCCCTGGGCCCCTCCGGTCACGACACAGCGCTTGCCTGACACGCTGAATGCCTCCCTGTAATCGTGTGCCATCCCCTCAAACCTCCTACTAATTCATTCCGTCCCGCTTCGGGTCCGCCACCGCCAGATCGTAACGCCGGCTCTCATGGGAGTGGGCCGCAAGCACCCAGAAATATGCGTTTTTCGTCCCTGGCGACCCCACTGTGGGATGATATCCACAGGGAGCCAGCACCATGGTGCCGCTATTCACCGTGTGAACCACGGTTTCGTGGATCTCTCCCGGCTTCAGATAGCTCAGATGCAGCCCAAAGTGCGGCGCGTCCATATCAAAATAGCAGTAAACTTCTTCCAGATCCTTCTCGTGTTGATGGGGCGGCCAGCTGGTCCACGTGCCGTTTTCCCCCCAAGTCAGCCCGGCCAGCAGCCGTGAGGACATGACCTCCGGGTTGACCGTCATAAACACCTCCCGGCGGCCGACTCCCTGACCGTGAATCTGATGTATCTCACCGATGGGAAGCTGGCTGTCAAAACGCCGGAAATAGGGAGTTCCATACCCCTCGTCCACTGCGCCTCCAATATAAAACACGCTGTCCTCCCGGGCCTCAAACGTGATCTCCATATCCCGCACCGCGTAGAAGGAATCCAATTTTTCATATACATGGCCGGTATCATCCCAGGAAACCCTGGCACTGCCCCTGACGCAGGCCCCCGTCATCTCCTTCTCGTCCGTTCTCAGGCAAAACCGCTGTCCCGCGGGCAGATTCAGCCGGTAAATCCACACTTCCTGGCAATCCGCCTTCCCCGGCGCAATCACCTCGTGCAGCCCCGGCTCTTCGGATGACACAAACTTCCATCCCGCCATTCTCTCCTTTGTAATTTCTCCCTGTATCACCTGTTTACCTCACCTCTCCTTTACCGGTCTACAACCGAGCCGTCATAGTTCAATTTTGTTTTCAGCTGGCGCATGCGGTACGGATGACGTTTTTCCAGATCCTCCTGAAGCTCCACGCCGATTCCCGGAGCGTCCGGTACGATCAGATATCCGTCTTTCAGCTCCACCGGTTTTTTCACAATCTCGCTGCTCTCGATGTTGGAATACTCCTGGATCGCAAAATTCGGAATACAGGCCGCCAGCTGCACGGATACCGCCGTACTCACCGGCCCCAACGGATTGTGCGGTACCACCTGTACATTGAACGCTTCCGCCAGTGCCGCCACCTTCTTGGCATGGCTGAGTCCCCCAGCCGCGCAGACGCAGGGTCTCACAAAATGGACGGCGTTCCGGCGCAGCAGCATGCTGAACTCCTGAATATTCAACAGGCGCTCGCCGGTGGCAATGGGAATATTGATATGCTCAGCGACCCATGCCATGGAATCCATGTTGTCCGGGAGCACCGGGTCCTCATAAAAATACGGATGGTACGGCGCAACCTCCTGCCCCAGCACAATGGCCTCCGCGGGGCTCATACGGCGATGCAGCTCCAGACAGATATCCACCTCATCCCCCACCGCTTCGCGGTATCTGCGCACCCGGTCCGCCGCCCGGGTCATTTTCTGGACGTACGTCTCATTGTAAACAGCATCCCGCCCGTCGTCCAGAAAAGGCGTCAGATGGCCCACCGCGGTAAATCCAAGTTCCTTCGCACGGATACAGCCCTCCACCAGTTTTTCCGTGGAATCCCCGATCACATGAAAGTATGTGCGCACCTTATCCCTGCATTTTCCTCCTAAAAGCATGTAGGACGGCACGTTGTGATACTTTCCGGCAATATCCCAGAGCGCGATATCAATAGCTGCCAGCGCCCCCATAATGGCCGAACCGCGAAAATGATGGGCCCGATACAAATACTGCCAATGGTGTTCGATCTGAAGCGGGTTCTGCCCGATCAGATAATGTTTAAAGCGGTGGATCACCGCCTCCGACGCCTCCAGATATGCCCAGGTGCCCGACTCCCCAAGGCCGGTTATTCCCTCGTCCGTGTACACCTGGACAAACAGATACTGTTCCGCCCGTATTGTTTTAATATCTGTAATTTTCATAAATGATCTCCCGCCATCATCCTTTCAGCCCTGATGACGCAACTCCTTCCACAAAATATTTTTGAAGTAAAATGAACACGATCACAACCGGGAGCAGCCCGCACACCGAGGCCGCCATGATCGAAGCGTAATCGGTGGCACTCTCCGCCATAAAACTCCGGATGCCGATCTGAAGCGTCTTTTTGGCGCTGTCGTTGAGAAAAATCAGCGGCGCCAGGAAATCGTTCCAGGAAGCGGAAGCCGTAAAAATGGCAAGCGACGCCAGCGCAGGCCTGGAGAGCGGAAGTATCACCCGGCTGTATATCCCAAATTCGCTGAGCCCGTCGATCCGGGCTGCCTCCGAAAGCTCCGTGGGAATATTGAGGTAATACTGTCTGAGCATAAACACCCCGAAGGGGCTGAACGCCTGCAAAAGAATCAGTCCGGTGTGCGTGTTGGTCAGATGGAACTGTTTGAGAAGAATAAACTGCGGAATCATCACCACCTGAAAGGGCACCATCATGGTTCCCAGGTACACCAAAAACAGCTTGTCCCGCTCCGGGAAGTTGATTTTGGCAAAGGCGTAAGCCGCCAGACTGCAGGTAAACAGCTGCAAAAATGTCACGCAAAAAGCAATCTTTACCGTATTCAGATAATATCGTGCCAGCGGTATTTTCTCCCAAATATTTACATAATTAGACCAGAGCGGCTTCTCGGGAATCCACTGGATCGGAAACTGGAACACCGCCGTCTCCGGCTTTAAAGAGGCCGAGAGCATCCAGAAAAACGGAAGCAGCATAATTAGCGAGGACAGGCCTATGATCCCGTAAAGCACTGTTTTTCGAACCATTGTTTTCATTTTCATTTTCATAATTCCGTCTCCGTCACGTCATGTAATTGACCCATTTTTCCTGACCTCGGTACTGAATCAGCGTCACGATAAAGATCAAGAGGAACAGCACCAGCGCCTCCGCCGAAGCGAATCCGAACTTAAAGTTGGAAAACGCCTGTGTGTAAATCTCGTACACCAGCACCGATGTGGACCCCCCCGGCCCGCCCTGGGTCATCACATAGATCGCGCCGAATACCTTAAACGAGTTTATGATACAGATGATCGAAACAAAAAACATCGTCGGGCTCAGCATCGGCAGGGTGACATAGCGGAACCGCTGGAAACCGCCCGCGCCGTCCAGCATCGCGGCCTCGTAGAGATGGGACGGAATCGCCTGAATTCCGGACACAAACATGATCATGTAATAACCGCAGCTTCTCCACACATTCATGATGATCACCGCAGGCATCGCCCAGGTAGTGGAAGCGGTCCACCGGGGCGGGTTCGCCACCCCGATGGATTTCAAAAACATGTTGATGGGACCCGCATCGGCATTGTATAAAAACTGCCACACTCCGGCCACCGCCACAATAGACGCCAGATACGGAAAGTAATGAGCGGCCCGGAAAAATGCAATTCCCCTGATCGGTTTGGAAAACAGGACGGCAAGCGCCAGGGACACCACAATGGTCAGAGGCACCACTCCCACGGTGTAGTAAATGGTGTTCCACAGGGCTACCCGGAAGCTTCTGGTCCGAAACAACGCCATGAAATTTTTTAGCCCCACAAATTTAGCCGGATTGGCGCTGTCCCACTCCATAAAGCTGAGCACAAACGCCGTCATCACCGGGATCAGCGTAAACAGCAGGAAACCGATCAGATTGGGCAGTAAAAATGCCAGTGCTGTCAGACGCCGCTTGCGGACCAGTGCAGGATTTATCCCCGCCTTTTTGTTCAATCTCGCCATCCTGAATCTGCCTCCTTACTGATTTTCCTTGCGGATTTCTTCCCTTCTCTCCTTCATATCCCGGATCGCATCGTCCACGGACTTGTTGCCGGTAACCACCAGCTCGATCTCCTCCGTCACCATATCGGAAATTGCATTTGTGATGGGACCGGCGGGCAGATCCATGCGGATATCCTCCGGGCGGATCAGTTCTGCCACGCCCTCCGGGAATTTGGGATCGGAGTATACCTTCAGCACGTCCTCGTCCAGGTAACCCGGAGACATGCCGCAATCCGCCATCCTCATGGCTCCCTCTTTTCCGGCCAGGAAGTCCAGAAGTTTCCACGCTCCCTCCAGATTTTTGGTCTTGCTGTTGATACAGACCGGCGTATAGGAATTCCGGTTGATTTTTCCTTTTCCCGGCCAGGAGGGAAGCTCCGCCACGCCCCAATTCAGGTTATGTTTTCCGGCCTCCTTGTCCTGAATCAGCCATCCAAGAACCCAGGAACCGTGGTGCAGCATGCCGATTTTCCCCTGATAGAAGGAGCGGGCGTTGGTGTTCAGGGAACGGTTGGTGGCCCAGTCCATAATGGCGCCGGAGTCCTGTAAATCCACCACCATATCCAGCGTGCGCTTAAACATGTCGTAGTCCCCGTCCAGAATATTTCCCATGTCCTCGCCCATGGCCGGAGTCCAGAAAATGTTTCCCCTCGTTTCCCAGAAACCGCCGTAAACCTTATCGTCGCCATCCCCATGGGCGATCTTTTTCGCCGCGTCCGCATAGTCATCCCAGGTCCAGTCATTGGTCGGGTAAGCCACGCCGGCCTGATCAAACAGATCCTTGTTGTAATACAGCAGCATACTGTCCGCGCGGTACGTCAGGCCGTACAGTTTTCCGTCCACCGTCAGATCGTCCACCACGCTGCCGTAACAGGACATATCCACATTGTTTTCCTTTAACAGATCCGTCAGATCCATGGCCTGGTTTTTCGTAATCAGGGAATTGTACATCTGCGCGTTTTTGCTGTAGAATACGTCGATGTCCTCGTCGCCTGCCAGCATAACCGCCACCTTGGTCGGGTACTCCTTGGCCGGAATGTCGAATACCTGCACGTCATATTCCGGATATGTTTCCATAAACGCCTCGATCAGATCCCGGTCGTAACCCGGATTCTCATAATCCCAGCAGGCGAATTTTAAAACCGTTTTCTCCCCGCTCTTCTGCCCCTCCGTCTGAGCGGCCTCGCTCTGGGTCTCCGCCGTCTTATCCCCCGTAACGCTTTCGGATGTCCCCGAACCGCCTGCGCACCCCGCAATCGAGGATGCCGTCAACAACGCCGCCAACAGAACCGTCCATTTTTTTCTCATGCTTCCTTCCTCCTCATAGAATTGATTGTAATTTCAGTATACCGGAACCTCGTTTTTGCCTGAATAAACAAGAACTGCGTTTTCCTCTCCTTTTCCAGCGAGATTCAAGCGCAGTTTGAACAAATCGGACATTTCCTATCTTTTTCGGCGGTTCCGGTAATCGCTGGGGCTTATCCCCACGGTGGATTTGAACAGCCGGTCGAAATAAAATGGATTTTTATACCCCACCAGCTCGCTGACGGCATATACCTTTTCCTCAGTGTTGCTGAGCAGATATTTTGCCCGTTCAATCCGGCTGTGGATCAGAATCCGCGAATAACTTTTTCCAGTAGCCTGTTTTAGCAGACGGCTCAGATAGGACTCGCTGAGCCCCACGTAATCCGCCACATCGTCCAGGGAGATATCCTCCTGATAGTGGTGGTTGATATATTCCAGCGCCTTGGCCACTCCCCATGAGAAATCCCCCTTTGCCTCGCCGTTCTCAAGGCTGCCCATGGCTTCCTGGTACGCGTTTCGGATTCCTTCCAGCCCCTCTCCGCCCCAGCCGATGCACGCTTTTACATTCAAATTCAGGTATTGTCCCAAAAGGATCGGAATCCTGGTGCAGAACTCCTCCCCCCGGGCGCGTTCCCCGGCTCCATCGCGCTCCTGCGGGATTGCGAACACCCCGTAATACGTTCCCCGGTAGCCTGCAATGCAGAACGCCGTGCCATATTCGTTCAGGATTTCCTCCACCACGTTGACCACTGAAGAATTCAGCATATGGAGATCCGTCTCCGAGATCGTGTCAAATTTGTGCAGATCCAGGGAACGCAGCACCAGACATCCGAAGCGCCGCTGCCCCGCCTGCTCTGAAAACAGGCTGAGAAACGCCTCATGATCAGCCGGAGCCAGGGCGACCCCGCTGATCAGATTAAAAAAACTGTTTCTCACCGTCCGGTGGGGGCTCTTCACCGCCAAACGCGCATGCGCTTCTCTGCTTGTTTCCAGAGACTGAGACGTGGCTCTCAACACCTCCAGCAGCTTATCCGGGGTCATCTCCAGCTTCAACAGATAGTCCTTGGCGCCCGCTTTAAGAGCTCCCTTCACAAACTGGAAATCATCGTAGCTGCTGAGCACGATAAATTGCGGCCGGAGCTCCGGCGCAAAGGGATAGGAAATCAGCTCCAGGCCGTCCATCGCGGGCATTTTGATATCCGTAAGCACGATATCCGGCTGCTGGCTCTCAATCAACTCCAGCGCCTTCTCCCCGTTGGGAGCCTCCCCCACCAGATCAAATCCGTTGGTTTTCCAGTCAATCATGGATTTCAGTCCAATGCGGACCACCGCCTCGTCGTCTACAATCAATACCTTTACCATTCCCGCACCGCCTCCTCTTTTTGTCCGCTCCACTCCGCAGGAAGCCGGAGCGTCGCCCTGGTATATTCCCCCTGCCTGCTCTCAAATGAAATACCGTATTCCGGTCCGTACAGAATGTGAAGCCGCTCATGGATATTGGCGACCCCGATGCCGTTTAACCGGTCATGCTCCGCCTTTCTGTCCTTGTCCGTCAAAAGCCGGTCCATCTCGTCCGCAGACATGCCGATCCCATTGTCCCAAACATGCAGATAGAGCACGTTCCGGCTGCACTCCGCCGACACCACAATCCTTCCCATCCCCACCCGCGGCTCAATTCCATGAAAGATTGCGTTTTCCACCAAAGGCTGTAAAATCAGCTTTGGAATCCTGCAATCCAAAATCTGGGAATCCTGCACCTGGGACTCATAGATAATCTTTCCTTTATATCGGATATTCTGTATGTAAATATACTCCTCCAACGCCTTAAGTTCCTGCCTCAGCTCCACCTGCGCCATGGAATCCCTGAGCCCGTATTGCAGAAGCTGCCCCAGGCTTCCGACGGCATGCCGGATTCCCTCCGCTCCCTGCAAAGCGGCCATCCACTGAATGGAGTTCAAGGTATTGTACAGGAAATGGGGGTTGATCTGCTGTTGAAGCATCTCGATTTTCAGGTTGTGTTTTTCCCGCTCCCGGTGGATGCTGTCCTCCATCAGTTGATTGATTTTCTCCACCATTTTTGTGATATTCTGGCCCAGACGGGCGATCTCATCATTTCCCTTGAGGTCCAGGGCGGTGTCAAAGCGTCCCTTGGAAACCTCTCTGGCGTAGGCGGATATCGTTTCCAGCGGCTTCGTAAAATTCGCGGTCAGATAGACGGAAACCAGAATCCCCACAACGACAATGAGAAAAGCGGCGATTACCACCGTTTTGAGAAGCATTGTGCGCTGCTGCTGCACAAATGTCAGCGGAATCATCTCAACCACACCCCAGCTGTTCAGCTCGGAAAATGTAAACACCGCCATATAAGGGATTCCGTCCTTCTCCACCTGTTTATAGCGCAGTCCGTCCTGCCTGGCCTGGCGGATGTCTCCAAACAACTTGTCCGGCAGACGTCCAACCTCTTCTTCCAGATTGCTGTACAGGATGTTTCCCCGGGCGTCGATGCAGTACACGCGCTCATCCTCCGAGAACTCAAAAGACTTCATCTGATTGGCAAACAGCTTCCTGCTGTATAACACCACCATATAGCCCAGAATCTGCCTGGAATTACTGTCCTGAATTCCCCGCACCAGCGGCAGGACATACCCCGGCTCCGACAGAATCCCCTCCTGCCGGTAAATCGTTCCCCAAACCGCCTTGTCCTCGCTCTTTACCGCCTCCTGAAACCACCACGTATCCTGAAATGACTTGGGTGAAATCAGCTGTGCGTCGATCCCTCTCCTCAGATCCAACCCGTTCTTCCCCTGTATAAACAGCGCCGGAATATACTCCGTCACCGGCAGATAGCTGAACTGGTTGTCCAGATGTTCCAGCACCTGCTGTTTATTGTAATCGTACAGAGCGCTGGATTTCTGATTTCTCCGCAAAAGCTCCCCCACCGCCCGGTCAAAGCAGATCCAGTCCGTCAGACCGCTGGCCTGGCTGAACTGTGCGTCAATACTGTCCATCAGGTGGCAGGCCACCTTGTAATTACTCTCGCACAGCTCCGTCAGCATCGACGTTCGGGAGGACAGATAAAAATGAATGCTGAACAATACGGTTGGAACCACCGCTATGATAATAAAGTACAGTTGAAGCCTCTTTCGAAGTGTCATTGGATCCCCCCACATTTCCGGTTATATTCTGTGCATTTTGCAGATAACACACTGTTTATTCATAATCATAAAGTCAAACTGCACAATTTACAATCCGGAGGGGGGTAAGATTTTCAAAAATTCCCAATTCCCCTGCAACGTAAAAAGCCGGCGTTTTCCGCTTGGAAAACGCCGGCCGTGCAGCACTGCTGTTTTTAAATCCCCATCTCCAAAAACTCCGCCACATCCTCCACCACCCGCATGGCCAGGGCCTGAACGGACAAAGCCGCGCTTTTCAAGGTAGCCCCGCCGTACTCCCGGATCATGCGCACGTCGTTTGCGCTGTCCCCGATGGTCAGAATCTCGTCAAATCCCCCCGCCCACCGGGCCAGCCAGCCCACTGCGGCGGATTTGTCCACGCCATGGGCCACGATATCCGCGTTACATACATTTGCGTAAGCGGAAATGTCGGAAAACCGGGCGTTCAAATCCCGGCACAATTCCCGAATATAAACTTCGTCCGGCCGCCGCCGGTGAATCTGCACGATCTCCTCCAAATCTCCGGCCTCGTCGATGGTCAAATCCCCGCTGCACGGCTTCTGGGTGGTGGTTCCCGCCCCGGACAACACGTTCACCTTGTAATGGCGCAGGGAAACGCCGCTGCCGTCTCCGTCCAGACCGTGGAGGTAGCGCAGCACCTCCATGGCCGTCTCCTTAACGATTGGCTTACAGAACAATTCCCGCCACTCCCGGTCCAGGATCACCGCGCCGTTGTTGAGGATCAGCGCGTCCGGCTTCACACCGTACTCGTCCAGAAGCTGGCGCAGGGAAGCCTCGTTGCGGCCCGTTGCGATCACAAACCAGTTTCCCGCGGCCTGCCAGGCCCGCACCGCCTCCAGATTGCGCGGGCTCACCCGGCTGTCCACATAAAAGGTCCGGTCAAAATCACTGACTGCACATTTCATTTCCGATCTCCCTTCCCCTGCAATACACGCAGACCAGATTCAAATCCTGATCCAGAATCGTCAGATCCGCGTCCTTTCCCGGTTCGATGCTGCCCTTGCGGTCGTCCACATGGATATACCGGGCCGGATTCAGACTGGTCATGCGCATGATGTCCTGCCAGTCCACCCGCGTATGCCTTGCCATGTTTTGGACGGAGCCCGCGTAGCTCAGCTCCAGCTCCTTCACCGCCTCGTAGTCTCTTGGGTTCACCCACTCATGCCGCCCGTCGTAGTGGTCGATGCGCAGCCGGTCCCCGTCCTTCACAAACTTCATTTTCCGCACATAGTGGTCGAACTCGGTCTGGGTCTGGGCCAGGCCGCTGCAATCCGTGGTCAGAATGATCCGCCCGCTGCCCTTGATCCGGTAGGCGATGTCAAATGCCTCGTGGCTCACCGTCATGCCGGTCTGTTTGGCGAACTCGCACATCATGTCGTCGAAATACAGGGCCGCACCGGCCACCCCCGGCTCCCGGTGGTGGAACCCCCTCATACCGCTGAAGGTGTGGGTAAATCCCCCGATTCCATACTCCCGCATCCGCCGTATCTCCTCAAAGGTGGCCGCGCTGTGGCCCACCGCGGTCTGGATGCCGTGGCTCCGGCAGAAAGCAAGGACCTCCCCGGCCCCCTCCCGCTCTACGGCGATGGTCATGTGACGGCACAGCTGTGGGTGGCGGAAGCTGCCGTAAAGCTCCTCCATCATTTCCAGGCTGGGCGCAATGCAGCACTCCTCCCGCTGCATGCCCCGGTACTGCGGGTTGATGAACGGCCCTTCCAGGTGCACGCCCAGCAGCTCCGCCCCGGGATATCCAGCCTCGTAAGCCTCGTCCGCCGCCGCGATGCAGCGCTTGATCTCCGGGATGGTATCCGCCCCCGAGGTAGCCAGAAAGGACGTAACCCCGGCGTAGGGCAGGGTGCGGCACATTTCCCCCACCGCCCCGGCGGTCTTTTCAAACCAGAAGGAGCCGGTGGCCCACCCGTGGATGTGGATGTCTATGAAGCCAGGCAGAATCACCTGATCCCCGAAATCCCGGTACGGGCCGTCCCAGGCGCTGTGAAGCCCCTTGATCTTCCCGTCCTGAAGCTCCAGAAAGCCGTCGAATTCCCGATCTTCCAGGATGATGTGTTTTGAATATAGAATCATCGTTTGTTCCCCCTAAAATCTGTAAATTTTCCCGTTCTGCGGTGGCTCCAAACCCACGCCCTGCATTCCTTTCCCCGGCAGCGGCTTCAAACCCGCGCCTGCATTCCTTCCCCGGCAGCGGCTCCAAACCCAGCGCCGTATTTCTGTCCCGGCAGCGGCTCCAAACCGCGCCTGCATTCCTTCCCCGGCAGCAGCTCCAATCCAAAAGCCGCATTTCCGCCCCGGAACCCCATCCCATCACTTCAGCGTCCAGTAATCCCGGTTCGCTTCCATCAAATCATCCAGCACCGCCTTAGCCTTGGACGGGTCCACTACCGAGCGGTTCAAAATCAGCGCCTTCAACGCCTTGGTATAATCCTGCTCCAAGAACGCCTCCACGGTCAGCAGCTCATATGCGTACTGCCCTTCCATCAGCCCCTTATAATAGGGTGAAATGTTCCCAAATGGATACCCCTTCGCCCCATCCTTCCCAATCGTCCCGGCCACCTCCACAATCGCGTCCGGTTCAAAATTGCCGATGATGCCATCGTTGCGCACCAGCACGATAAACTCCCGGTTCAAGTCGTAGGCGATGGATTCCGCCACCTCCACCATCAGGTTGCCGAACACGCTGTTGGTCAGCATTTCCAGCCCCTCCATACTGTCCCGTCCCTTCGCTTTGGCGCAGACCTCGAACACTTCCTTTTCCCGGGAATCCCTGGACTCGTCCGCCCGGGTGTACGCCGGGTCGCTCTCCGCCGCGATCTCCTCCGGGAACATGTAATACTGCAAATAGGTGGTAGGAATGTACTCGTCGATGAACTTCATATATTTGTTCACCCGCACGTAGGTGTCCAGCCAGGATTTGGAGCGCTGCTCCGCGTTAAAAGGCTGGAAATCGTGGTCCCGCAGATAGGTCCGCAGGGTGTCGAAATGGTCGTTTCCGTCCGTGTCCTTAAGCTCCGTAAACCACCCGAAATGGTTCAGGCCGAAATATCTGGCCCGCAGCTTTTCCTGGGGCACGCCCAGAATCTTGGCGTAGCTCTTCATCAGGGAAAACGGCTGGTCGCAGAGATTTAAAATCCGCCTGTCCTCCGGGAACATCTTGTCCAGCCCCAGGGCCACGATAGCCGCCGGGTTGGTGTAATTTAAAATCCAGGTGTCCTTCGAGTAGGATCGCACCTTCTCCACCATGTGCTTCATTGCTCCCAGCGAGCGCATTCCGTAGGCAAATCCGCCCGGCCCGCAGGTCTCCTGGCCCACCAGCCCATAGCGCAGCGGAATCTTCTCGTCCAGAGACCGCATGGCAGTCTTGCCCACCCGCATCTGGCAAAACACAAAATCCGTCTCCCGGTAAGCCTCGTCCTCGTCCGTGGTGAACATCACCTCGCACTCCGGGTAAAAACATTTCAGCACCAGCCGGTCGTAATCCTCCATCAAACCCATGCGCTCGTTGTCGATATCATAGAAAATGATCTTAGAAAGCGGAAAACGCTCCTTATAGTTGACCAACGTCCCCACCAAGGCCGGCACCCGCGCGCTCCCCGCGCCTGCGATTGTAATAATATGCGATTCTCTCATCCGATACTCCCTCTTTTCCGTTTAAGTCAGAGCCCGCCCATAGCGGGCAAATTTAAAAAGAGGATGCGCCGTTCCGCCGCCGCATCCCCCGCTAATCAGCCAATACTCCCCTGCGGCTGTTCTAAAATTTCACGATATCCGCCTCGCCCCGGACAACCGCGCCGGTTTTCAGCAGCGTTACCGCCTCGCCGTTCACAAATACCACCGGCGATACCAGCGATTTCCCGCTCTGCCTCACCAGGCCCAGATCCACCGTCACCAGCGTCTGGCCCGCTTTCACCTTATCTCCGGCCTGAACCTTTACGTCGAAGCCCCGGCCTTCCATCTGGACCGTGTCCATGCCGATGTGGATCAGGCACTCCAGGCCGTCCGCCCGCTTTAAGCCGTAGGCGTGGCCGGTGGGAAACGCCGCTGTGACCTCCCCGTCAAAGGGCGCCGCCACCTGGCCGTCGGTCAGGTCCACCGCGAACCCGTCGCCCAGCATTTTCGAGGAAAACGCCGGGTCCGGCACCTCGGTGACCGGCATGAGCCTGCCGCCCATGGGGGATACAAAATCTACTTTTTTACGTCCAAACAGTCCCATTGTGATCGTTCCTCCAATTCTATCTTCCAGTTATCGCGGGTGGCTCCCCGGGCTCCCCGTCTCCCACCGGTTCAGCCCCAAGTTTTCCCGGAACGCGGGCGTCCTGGCCCACGCCAGCCCACCCCTGCGTCCCACGACCGCCATCTTATCCGAGCCGCTTCCTTAATTCCCCGGCCGCCGCCTTAGCCTTCCCAGCCATATCCGCCGCAATCTCGCTGCAAAGCCCGGTATAGCTCGCCGGATCGATCATACTGCGCAATTCCTCCTCCGAGAACATAGCGGTGATCCCGTCGTCCTCCAACAGCACGCTCAGATAATCCCGGCCCTCCAGCTCCACCTTCATTGCCTTATCGTACATCAATTCATGTGCTTTATCCTTGCCAAGCTTGGCGGCCACGTTCATCATCACATACTCGCTGTTGTCCAGCCCCCGGTTCAGATTCACGTTCTGTAACATCCGCTCCCGGTTCACATGCAGGGTCCGGGTCAGCTCCTCCCCGCGGATCAGCACCTCGGTGGCCAGCTCCAGCCCTTCCTCCATCAGCCCGTCAAAAAGCATGTAGGAGCTGCTGTCCCCCTCGAACATCCGCACCGCGGAGTAAAGCCCGGTGGTGGACAGGGAGTACAGCTTCTGGGAGTTGGCGATAATGCCCTTGGCCAGCTTGGGATTGATCTTCTGGGGCATGGTGGAACTGCCGATGGTGCCCGGCGTAAAGGACTCGCTGACCTCGGAAAACTCCTCGATGCCGGTGTAATAGACCTCCTCCGCCATCTTGTGCAGCGTATTGCACAGCAGGGACAGGTTCATCAGATACTCCACCTTCATCTGGCTCATATTGCGGCTGGGAACGTCCATGGGCCTCATGCCCAGCGTTTCCGCCACCCGCTCCTGGATTCTGCGGCCGGGCCGGCCGGTGGCGTTGAATCCGCCCACCGCGCCGCCCATCATAGCCACGAACACCCGCTTCTCGCATTCCTCCAGCCGCTCCAGGCTGTTTAACAGCTCGCTGATATACACGGACACCTTGTAGCCGTAGGTAATGGGAATGGCGTGCTTTCCGTGGGTCCGCCCGGCCATCACCGTGTCCGCGTTGTCCCCGGCCAGGGTTCCCAGATTGTCCAGAATGTCCGCGATAAAGCTCTTGAACACCCGGTTGACTTCTTTTGTAATATAGAGCTGGGAGGTCTGCTGGATATTCTGGGTGGTAACGCCGTAGTGCACGTATTTAGCGCCCTCTCCGCGGCAGGCCTTCACCAGCACCTTCACGAATGGCACGAAACCGTGGCCTACCCTGGCCTTGATACGATCCATCTCTTCCAGGTCCAGATCCTCAAAGCGGACGGAGGCGATATCCTCTGCCGCCTCCCGGGGAATGAATCCCTCCTCCGCCTGGGCCAGGGCCAGAGCGGCCTCCACCTTCAGCCAGGTCCGGTACTTTTCCGTCTCACTGAGCAGCGCCTTGATCCCCCGGTCGTCCAGTTTACTTTTCGAATCATATAAAGCTCGCATTGTTCACCTCTTACTTTTTCAAAGAATCGTCCACTGCGTGGCGGACAAATTCCACATGGGGGCCGAATACCACATGGATGTGGTTTGTGGACGGGAAGAAAATACCCGCGCAGCCCGAATCCTTGATCTTGATCTGATCCACCTTATTCGGATCCTTCAAATCCACGCGCAGACGGGAGATACAGTTCTCCACGTTGACGATATTTTCCTTGCCGCCCAGGCCCTCGATCACGATGGCTGCGATGGCGGGCCAGTTCTTTTCCTTGAGCAGCACGCTGGCGGATTCCTCAATCTCAAAGGCTTCCCGTCCCGGTGTCTCCAGATTGAATTTTACTATAAACCACTTAAATACGAAATAGAAAACTACAAAATTGATGATTCCCAGGATCACAAGGCTGATCCACTGGGTGTCCTCATACAGCAGTCCGAAAATGCCGAAGTCGAAAATCGTTCCGCGGATATATCCGATACAGATGTTTAACATCTGGTAAGGGATCGCGCCGATGCCGCACATCACGCAGTACAGGATGAACAGCGGCGGTGAAATGAACAGGAAGGAGAATTCCAGCGGCTCGGTGATGTTGCCCAGAAACGCGGTCAGGCAGCAGGTCAGGATCACGCCCTTGGCGATCTTGCGGTTCTTCAGGAACGAAGTGTGGTACATGGCCAGGCCGATGGCCGGTACGCGGAACAGTGTGGTCAGCATCTGCGCGCCGCCCAGGTAGCTGGTCAGAGTGGGCATAAGCTGCTTCCAGTATTCGCTGGTGGGCCCTAAGTTGAACAGAATCTCGTTGGTTGCATTTAAGATACCCACATACTCGGTTCCGTTGATCATGTAAGTGCCGCCCGCCTCGGTAAAACGCACCAGGGAAGCCAGAACATGGTGCAGGCCGAAGGGAATCAGCGCCCGGTTCAGGGTGTAGTAGACGGCATTTCCCACGTAAGGCGCGGTGAAAATGAAGGAGATACTGATCAGGAAGCTGGTCAGCACGTTCCAGATCACCGGGATCACCAGGCCGATGGGGATCATGCAGACAAAGGTGATAATCGGGATGGACTTCTTGCCGCCGAAAAAGGCGAATGCCAGGGGCAACTCCAGCCGGTAGAACCGGTCCGCCACCTTGGCGGCCACCAGGCCGGAGATCAAACCGCCCAGGGCCTCAATTTTCAGGGTCTGGATGCCCAGCACCGTACCCTGTCCCACCTGGGCCGCCACAGCTGCGTCCGCCATGGTGCCGGTTGCTTTCAGGTAAACGCTCATGACCACGTTCAGGGTCAGATAACCCACCGCTGAGGAGAACACGGCGATGCCCTTCTCATTTTTCGCCATACCCTGGGCCACGCCCATGGCGAACAGCAGCGGAATGTTGTTGAACACGATGCTGGTGATGGTCTGTAAACTCGATAAAACCAGTTTGAGAATCTCATTTCCCAAAAACGGGAACTTTTCAATCATGTAGGACTGTCCCATTGCACTGCAGATACCCATTACCATTCCAATCGGCGCCAGCAGCGCGATGGGCAGCAGCAGGGAGCGGCCGAAGGTCTGGATACTATCCTTCCAGCTTGACTTTTTTGTACTCATATGTTTCCCTCTCTCACGTAAATATGTAGTTTTAATAGTTTTGATCTAAAGGCGCCTTATGAACTGGCTTTATTATCGCAGATTGGAATGGTTGCTTCAAGGCAAAAAAAGTACAAGTTATTGTTGCGTTTAGTTGCCCCTATTTCGATGAGATGAAAACAGACAAAAACGGCCATCGGTGCCATCCGATCAAATCGGTTGGCGCCAATGGCCGCTGCGTTACTCCCCTTCGCCCTCTCTTATAAAATTTCTCCGTTGGAAGCGATCACCTGTTGATACCACGCAAAGGAATCCTTTTTGCTCCGGTTTCCCGTACCGTTTCCATCGTCGTCCAGGTCCACGTATACGATCCCGTACCGCTTTGACATCTGACCTGTGCCGTTGCTGACAATATCGATGGGGCCCCACATGGTGTATCCGCGCAGGTCCACTCCGTCCTTCACCGCCTCCCTCATGGCTTTGATATGGGCGGACATATAGTCGATGCGGTAGCTGTCGTGAATCCGGCCGTCCGCTTCCACCGTATCCCGCGCGCCCAGTCCATTTTCCACCACAAACAGCGGGAGCTGATAGCGGTCATACAGCTCGTTCAACGCCAGACGCAGGCCGTCCGGGTCCACCGTCCATCCCCAATCCGTCTTGGGCAGATAGGGATTCACCAGCCCTTCCAGCGTGTCCGTGGTCTTCTCCGCCGGTTCCTCATAATCCGCGGACACAACTCTGGATCGGTAATAGCTGAACGTAATAAAGTCAATAGGATAGGCCCTTATAATCTCCTCGTCCCCCCGCTCCATGGCGATCCGAATACCGTTCTCCTCAAAATATCTCCATATATAAGCGGGATAATACCCTCTCGCCTGCACATCCGAGAAGAAATATTCCTTCCGCTTCGCCGCCTCCGCGGCCTTCACGTCCTCCACCTTGCAGGTATAGGGGTAAACGGTTTTGTACGCGATCATCGCGCCCACCTGGGCGTCCGGGTCGATCTCATGGATCATTTTCGTGGCCAGGGCGCTGGCTACAAACTGGTGGTGGGCGGCCTGATACATCCGCTGTTCCAGATTTTCGCTCTCCGGGTGCAGGCCCGCCGCATCCCAGCAAATGGGCACCACCGCCGCGTTTCCGATCTCATTAAAGGTGAGCCAGAATTTCACCATCCCCTTGAACCGGGTCGCGATGGTTCTCACAAATTTCAGATAGAAATCAATGAATTTCCGGTTATCCCAGCCGCCGTACTTGTCCACCAGATTCAGGGGAGTCTCATAGTGGGAAATGGTGATCATCATGGTCATCCCGTTCTTTTTTGCCTCGCGAAACAAGTCCTCATAGTATTGCAGCCCCTTCTCGTTGGGAACGTCCTCTTCCCCTGTGGGGAAAATGCGGGTCCAGTTGATCGAGGTCCTGAAAATGTTAAAACCGGCTTCGCCAAACAGCGCCAAATCCTCTTTGTAGCGGTGGTAAAAATCAATAGCCCGGTGCGTGGGGTAGTAATCCGCATCCCGGCGCAGACCGCCAAAGAACCCCCTCGCCTTGATATCCGCCGTGGAGGGCAGCTTCCCGTCCTCCAGATACGCGCCCTCCGCCTGATTCGCGGCGATCGCGCCTCCCCAGTAAAAACCTTCTGGAAATCCGTTTCTCATCGTATTCATATTATGTCCGCAGCCCTTTAAAAAACGGCCACTACGCTCCTTCCTTTTCTCGCATTACCTTCTGTTACAAATTTCATGGTATGACCGTTCGTATTGGTAAAAATCATCATGGTCATGGGGTTGTACCCCTGATCGAGGATCAATTCCCGGTCGAAACGGACAATCTCCATCCCCTTTTTTACCGGCGTCCCCACCTTCAGCTTCGACGCGAACCCACGGCCGTTTAAAGCCACCGTGTCCAGACCGATGTGGACCAGAATCTCAATCCCGTTATCCATGGTCAGGCCGAAGGCGTGCAGCGTGGGAAACAGCATGGACAGCACCCCGTCCGCCGGCGCCACCACCTGGCTGCCGCTCACGTCGATGGCCACGCCGTCCCCCATCATTTTCTGGGAAAATACCGGGTCCGGCACCTGTTCCATGGGCAGCAGCACCCCATCCGCCACCGCTACGATTTCATTGGCGGCCCCATCGGCTTCTCTGTTAAAAATACGTCCTAAAAATCCCATCTTGTCACTCTTTCCAAATGTTGTCAATGATCCCGGTCCGAAATTAAAGTTTGGATTCCGGCACATCCTCAAATCCCATTACCAGGGTGGAGGCCACGGCGACCACAAAGGTCACGGCGATGGCGACCACGATGGCCAGCATGGTATCCATGAAAATCGGAACCGCCAGGATGCTGGAATATCCCAGCGTGTAGGCCTTTGCCCCCAGAATTCCCGCCGTACAGCCGCCCGCCAGGCCGCCGATCACCACCGCGTAGAGCGGTTTTTTCAGCCGCAGGTTGATGCCGTAGATCGCGGGCTCCGACACGCCCGACACGATGGCGCCGATGGCCGCCGCCACTGCATCCGACTTCAGCTGTTTATTTTTCGTCCGCAGCGCAACGCCGATGCAGGCCCCGCCTTCCGCTATGTTATGTAAAATCCACGAGGGCCGGAAAAAGTTGTCGTACCCCACATTGGAGAGCAGTTCCGTCATTGGCGCCACGAACAGCATGTTCATGCCGCCCATCACGATAAAGGGCCATACCGCCGCCAGCAGCCCGACCGCGATGCCTCCCGTCACGCCGTAGACGGACACGAACAGCTTTACAACATAGTTACCCACAATGGTTCCCAGGGGCGCCAGCACCACCATGACGATGGGAAGGGCGGCGGCCAGGGTACACAGCGGCGCAAATACCGACCGGAGCACCGCCGGAATTACCTTATAGAAGAATTTTTCCAGGTACGCCAGCAGGATCGCCGAGAAAATAGCCGGGAGCAGCGTATTGGAATACTTGACCAGGGTCACCGGCAGGCCGAAAATGGACATTGCCTGCTCGCCTCCCACCAGTGCCACAAAATCAGGGTTGAGCAGCATACACGCCATGGCGATCGCAAAGGCCGGATTGCTTTTCAGCGTGCGGGCCGCACCGTATGCGATCAGCACCGGCATGAAATAGAAGGGAGTGTTTCCCAGGAAATTGAACATCATGTACGTGTTTCCGGCTGCCGCGTCCGGGAAGAAATAGGACACCAGACTCAACATGACCTTCAGCATGCCGGCCCCGTAAAGCACTGTGATAAACGGCGTCAGCGAGGCGGACAAAAACTGCGTGACCTTCCCCACATAGAATCCGACCCCCTTCCGGCTCCCCGCAAGCTGGAAATCCTCGGTGTGAGTCTCGTCCACCGCGTCCTCCGTCTCCACCTGGTACTCTTTGGTGATTTTCTCAAACACCGGGAACAGATTCGCCCCCAGAATCACCTGGTACTGGCCCGAGCCGATCACCACTCCCAGCACACCGTCCAGCGCCTTGATTCCCTCCGTGTCCGCCAGCTCCACATTTTTCAGTATAAAACGCAGCCGCGTCACACAGTGGGTTACAATCGATACGTTCTCTTCACCGCCAACCTTTTCCATGATGGCTCTGGTCAATTTTTCAACTTGAACTGCCATTTGATGAACCTCCTGATCATTTTCTTTTTTATCATACTCAAGGCCCGGACAATCCCGCGCGTCGATTGCGCCGCACCCATCTGTCTAGTTTGTTTTTTCCGATGTAAGATTTACAATGTGATAAATCAGGAATCCCTGCTCCGCCTCGGAGATGGAGACCCCGAAGGCCTCCTCCAGATGCGCCTTGATCCTGCGGACGCATGCGGCCGCTTCGGGGAATCTTAACCGGGTGATTTTGAACATAAAATCGTCCCGCTCCGACTTGCTGCGCTTTTCCAACAGATTTTTCGCCAAAAACTGCAAATGCCGCACAAACCGGCTGTAGGCCAGGGATTCCTCGTCGAACCGGCACTCGCTGCATTCCTGCACGATGTTCAGGATATCCTGGATCATCCTTGTGGCCTTTACCGTATTTTCCAGATTCTGGTTCATCGAGGCGTTGACAATGTGCAGTGTGATCGTCCCGATCTCATCCTCGGATATATCCAGTCCCAGATGCTTTTTGATAATATCCGCGGCCTTTTCCGCCAGTTTAAATTCTTTTTTGTAAAATTGTTTGATCTCAATGAGGAACGGATTTCCGAGGATCACGCCCTTTTTCTCCCGTTCCAGGGACATGCTGATATGGTCTGTCAGCGTAATATAAATGTTTTCGCTCAGTTTTAAATCCGATTCGCTGCGGATCATTTCCACAATCTCTTCCGATATACTCAGGTAAATAGAAGGCATGTCCTTGATCAGCTGCTCCAGCTTTGTCATAACCCTGGGATTTTGCAGGGTGAAACATTTTTCAACCCTGGTTTCATCCACCAGATCGCCTGCGTGTTTTTGGAAAACCAACCCTTTTCCAATGACGATCATTTCTTTTCCGTCATCCCCCCGGACAACCGCAACGTTGTTGTTATAAATCCTGATGATTTCCATCCCCTCGGCTCCTTTCTTTCAAAATCCGACCCACCCGCTTTTTTCCACAATAATGGCCGCAAGCTATGCCCGCGGCCCATTGTAACCAACAAAAAGCAGGCACAACCAGGACCCGCGCGCTTTCACTCTAAAACGCGTCATAGATCTTGGTTATGCCTGCCTAAGCAGTAACATTCCTCGTTTCTGTCTTTTATTTTATCTATTTTTAAGCATTTGTCAATATGTTTTTTATTTTTTCCAGAAAAACATATTCATTTTCACCATTTTATCCCCCTGGTGCAACCAATTACTGGCAAATTCATCCAATCACCCGGCATATTTCTGATACGATTTATCCATCTTGTGATTGTCTTTTCCGGCCTCTGCCCCTATAATAAAGACAATTTACAAGGATATCGCAAAAGGAGGACACCCCAATGGGTCTCAGCTACGACGATCTAAGCCTTCTCCGCTTCATCCAGAAGCGCCAGAGCATCCCGCTGCACAAAGTGGCGATGCAGTTCGAAAAAAATGAAATTTCCATCCGCCGGGCCATCGAGCAGATCAACCTCTACTCTGCGGCCCCCATGATTGAGATCAAAAAGGGCTGGTGCTTAAGCCGGGTGAGCTACAAGGAGTTCGTGGACTTTATCAAGGGAATCAGCATGGAGGACTACGCCAGCTCCTGGGCAGAGCGGATCCGGGTGGTGATCGTCACCATCTTCTTCCAGGGATATGTGAACGCCTCCTCCCTGTACGAGAGCTGGGGCCTGTCTCTGACCACGAAAAAGCAGGACACGGCCAATTTGCGGCGGCTGCTCTCCGACCACGGCCTGCAGCTGGTGACTCTGAAGAAAAAAGGGCTGTCCATCGAGGGGGACGAGCTGCAGCTTCGGTTTCTGGTCATCGACATTCTCCACCCCCTGCTGGAGTTCACGGACGAGAACCGCATCGAGGCCCGCTTCGCCAACACACCTCTGGAGAAGCAGAGCTACGACCAGGCCGCGGACTGCCTGCAAAAGACCTCCGGCAGCGCGGTGGAACAGCTGAACGCCTTTCTGGCGGACGCCGGGCTGTCCTTAAACTACCCGTCCAAGAAGTTTCTGCTGTTGTTCATCTGCCTCATGCAGAGCCGCCCCATCGACGAGTCCATGCAGCTCTCCTACCGCCTGCCCCTGGCCCCGCTCAACATGCATTTCTCGGACAATCCCCGGGAGAACCGGCTCTACAACGTGGCCTTAAGCATGCTCAATTTCTCCCGCAGCCTGGAATTTCCCTTTGACGGACGGCTGTGGCAGACCACGGAGCAGTTTGCCGAGCAGGTGGTGGCCAGCCTGCCCGAGCCATTTTCCATCCGGGAAGAATTTCTGGACGAGCTGTACAGCTATTTTTACCGCGAGATCACGCTCAGTCACTTCCACTGCACCTTCGTGGACAAGACCGTGGAAAATACCCGGGAACAGTTTTTGAACCTCTACCAGATCATCCAGAAGTACGGGGTGTATTTCAAGGCCGCCTACAACTTCTCCTTCATGGACGAGCATTTCTCCACCCTGACGCTGCTGGTGCAGAAGCACGTCCTGCGAAACCGCATCGTGGACCGCCACCGCAAAAAAATCGTGGTGGTCACCAGCATCAACTTTGAGCGGGTCAGCTTCTTCCTGGAGCAGATCCGGGAGTACGTGGCCCTGGAGTGGAAGGGAACCTTCAACATCAACGAGATCCACCGGCTGGAGGAACTGGAGTACGACTGTATTTTCTGCTTCTCCTCCCGCATCTACAACATTTTAAGCGCCCAGAACCTGCCGGTGATCCGCCTGAACTTCTTTGTGAGCCAGGAGGACATCGACCGTCTCCTCGCCCGGGGCTTCTCCACCTTGAAGCACCGGTTCCTGGCTTCCAGCTTTGTGCTGGAGCTGGCGGGAAAAAGCGAGCGGGAGATCGTGGAATATTTGAAGGAGCAGTATGGGGATTATTTCGTGTAACCGCGAAACAAAGCGTCAAAAAACCGCCGCAGGAGGCCTTCAGTGTCAACCCGCACTGTCCCCGTCTCCCGCGGCGGTTTTTAATCCTCAATCCACAGCGATCCGCCAAAAATCAGAAGTTATCCCCATTCCAGCCCCAGTCCGGTGTGGACGAGTATTTCACGTAAATCCGGTCCGGCTTTAACCCCAGTTCCTCCGCCAGCAGCGCGCTGACCTTCCCGGTTAAAGCCCGGTAAGCGTCGGCGTCGGCTCCGCCGTACACGGACACGTCCACCAGGGCGGCCGGCTCATCCGTGCCCTTGAACCACAGATGGCACTCCGGCTCCAGCCCCACCATCAGCCAGTTCTCCGTCTTTCCGGGCAGGGCGGTGATATCCCGTCCCAGCGCGGATTTGATGGCCTTTTCCTTGTCGGAACCGACCGGTACATTTGTCTTGACATTGATAAACGGCATAATAAACTCTCCTCTCATTTCTCAGCCCATCCGGCTGCCTGTGATGTTCTTCGTTTCCACCCCCCGGCCCTGTCAGGGCGCGTCGTAGTCCACCTTAAAGGAAAACTTATCGCCCCTTATATAGCATTTCCCATATTCCACCACCTGATCCCGGCTGTTGGTGCTGGTATACCGCACCAGAAACACGTTCCGGTTGTCCTCCGTGTCCAGAATCCGGGCCTCCTGGGTACCGATCCTGGTGATATCCAGGGTCTGGAAACCGCTTTTCAGCTCCACGTTCAACAGCTGGAACGCCTCCCTGAGGCTGAACACCGACAGGTCCACGCCGTCCAGCCGCGGAGCCGCAGCCTGTGGAATGTAAATTTCTTCCAGGGAAACCGGCTCCCCGTCCGCGCTGCACAGACGCCGGATATAGTACACCGGGTCCCCGGGATCGATGCCGAAAATGCTGGCGTACTTAACCCCGGCGGGCCGCACCTTGCGGGCCAGAATCTTTTTGCCGGACTTGCGCCTGCTCTCCTGGAGCGTGCTGGTAAATCCCTTCAATTCGCCCACGTCCTGCTCGATCTTGCCTCCGGTCACGTAGACGCCTTTACCCTGGACCCGCTTCAGCAGGCCCTCCTTCACCAAAATGTCCACCGCGCTGCGCACCGTCAGGCGGTTGATCTCAAACTCCGCCGCCAGCTCGTTCTCCGACGGGATGCTGCCGCCGGGCTGGTAAATCCCTTCCGCGATCCTGCTGCGGATCAGCTCGCGCATCTGCAGGTACACCGGGCTTCTGTAATCCACTGTATTCGTATGATCCGCCATCTCTCTACCGCCTCCCCTGGGAAATCCCTAACTCATGGAACTGGAAAACTGCACCCGCTCCGGCCGCACCGTCACCCGGGCGTACTCCGTGGGTTCGTCCGCACCGTCCAAGGCCAGGCCCTCGATGTAAAACAGGGCCGCGCCGGGCTGAGTCTGCAAAAGCTGGGCCTCCTCCTCCGTTGCGTAGGTGATCCGCAGGCTCTCGCTGCCCTTTCGGATCGCCGTCCCGTACTGCTCCCGCAGCACTGTGTACAGGGATTCCTTTGAAAAATCGTGGTCCATCAGCCCGGGAAAACGGTCCTCGGACAGATAGCTGGTATCCAGCATGAACGGTTCCCCGTCGATGAAACGCACCCGCCGCAGGCGGTATACCGGCTTCCCGATCAACAGGTGCAGGTTAGCCCCGATGAGCTTCCCCGCCCCCACCACCTCGAAGGAATTGACCTTGCTGGTAAACACATGTCCTGCCAGCTCCACCGTCCGTTTAAAGGGAATGTAGGTCTGAAGCGGACGCCGTATCTTCGGCTCCGCCACAAAGGTGCCCACGCTGGCCTTGCTGTAGAGCAGCCCCTCGTCCGTCAGCTGGCGGATCGCGCAGCGCAGAGCCGTGCGGCTCACATTCAGCGCCTGGCACAGCTCCCGCTCGCTGGGAAGGCACTGGCCCGGGCCAACCTGTTGCTCCAAAAGATAACACTCCAGACGCTCCACTACCTCGCCCCGCTCTGTCCTCATCCGATCCCCCTCTTTCCGCATGTCCACGCTGTTTTCTGCTGAATCTCATTGCTGAATCTAATTATAATCTCGCCTGCGAGGGGCCGTCAATTCCTATTTTTAGAAAAAATTGGGCGGCGGAGGCTGTTTGGCGGTTTCCGGGAGGCCACTGGGCGACTGCCAGGCGGCTGCCAGAAGGACGACGGAGGGTTTGGTATTTATCTTATCACCATTTTTGTGTTTTTTCAACTATGCATTTATGGATATAATCGGAAATTACTTTCCATTTTTTTGTGATTAATTGCCAAATTCAGCGATGGCGAATTAGCACTATTCCCAAATTGGTATTTAACTATTGATTCTTATATATTTTATGTGTTATATTTCCATTAACCGGTATTTATCTTTTTTATGTTGTCGACAAACAAAAAAGACGAACCAATCAGTCAATCGCACACGGAATAGGAGGATCAATCAAATATGGCGGAAAACAATGCTTACAAATTGAAATTGTTCCAGGACGAGACCGCCCGCGGGCTTGCGCGCCTGTACGAAGCGGGTTATCTCCCCAACGACAGCATGGGAGAAGTCAGCCTGCGGGACGCGGAGTCCGGTTTGGTATTTATCTCGATCAAGCCAGGCACATTTTACATCGCAGATCCATCGGAGTACCACGGCAGCGACATCGCCGTCACCACCCTTGACGGCGAGCCGGTCACCACGGTGACGCCGCCCAGCGAGCGCCTGGCCTTACATCTGGCCGTGTACAAGGCCCGCCCGGACGTACACGCCATTCTCCACACCTATCCCGTGTGGTCCTCCCTGTTCTCCGAGCGCGGCGAGTCCATTCCCTACGTGCTGGCCGAGCAGATTGAAGCCAGCACCGCGGTGGAGTGCGTGACCGCAGAGCCGTCCATGGACGAAGCCTATTTCGACGAGGTCATCCGTCATCTGAAACAGGAAAAATACGTCCTGCTCCACAATTTCGGCTCCCTCGCGGTGGGCGACAATATAGACAACGCCTTCAACTATCTCGCCTGGATGGAATCCGTCACCCGCAAGATCACACTGGCCTCCATGATCGGAGAGCTTCACACAATCGGCTGAGCGCCGTCTGCGCTTAAAGGAGGAATCTGAATGGATAACTATAACATTTACCAGGACTATGACCAGATCCTGTTCAAAAACGAAGTCGCCAGGGGGACCCGCCAGCTGAATATCATGGGCTACTCCCCGTCCGGCGAATCCGGCGACACCAGCGTCCGCGACTTAAAAACCGGCCTGATCTACGTGTCCGGCAGCCCTTCCTGGTGCTTCCAGAAAAATCTCCAGGACGCCCGGGGCTGGGAGCGCTTCATCACCAACACCGATGAGGAAGTGTTCGTACCCTGGAGCGAACCCACCTGCGAGTGGTATATGCACGTGGCCATTTACCGCAAGCGCCCGGACATCGGCGCCATCGTCCACACCCACAGCGAATGGGCCTCTGTGTTCGCCATCTGCCGCATGGACGTTCCCCTGGACCTGATCGGCGAAGGGCTCACCGGCGTGATCCCCTGCGCGGCCTACGCGGACGCGGGAACCCACGACGTGGCTGAAAACACCGCCGACGCCCTGCTGCACTCGGACTGCTGCATCATGGGCAACCACGGCGCAGTGTGCGTTGGCCGCACTTTGGACGAAGCCTTCGCCAAGGTCGCCTGGATGGAACAGGCCGCCCAGAAAGCCTATTATGCGCTGCTGACCCGGAAAATGCGGTAGTACGGCGCATCCCAGGCCCCTGCGCACAAAGCGCCCGCTCCATGCGCAGGAGCTTACAATATACCGCGCTTGAAAGGACACGAAACATGATTGACAAAAATTTGATTGTCATGCTGACCTGGCATGACGTGACTGTCGCCAACGCAAAGGAACTTTTTCTGGAGTGCCGCGGCGCTGCGGCGACCCACTGGGGCTTTAAGATCGAGGGAACCACACCGGAAAGCATGGCGGAACTGATCGGCCTCATGAAACAGGCCGGGAAGCGCACCTACATAGAAGTGCTGGCCATCGACGAACCCACCTGCCTAAAATCCGCCCAGCTCTGCGCCCAGTGCGGCGCGGACCATCTCTTAGGCACGCTGTACTATGAGAGCGTGCACCGGGTCTGCAAGGAGGCCGGAATCGCCTACTCCCCCTTCGTGGCCCTGGACCCCGACACACGCCTGCGCGCCCCCATCGGCCAGGTGGTGGAGGCGGTAAAGGAAGCCGAGGCCAAAGGCGTGGACGGCATCAACCTGTCCGCCTTCCGCTATCTCGGGGGCGACCCTGAGGAGCTGCTGGCCGCAGTGTCCGGCGCAGTGGAGAAGCCCTTTTCCATCGCGGGCAGCGTAAACAGCTTTGAGCGAATCGACTACCTGAAAACCCTTCCCATGCTGGGAGCGTTTACCATCGGCGGGGCGTTTTTTGAGAATCAGTTCGGCGGAAGCTTTGCGGAACAGATCGATAAGGTGTGCGCCTATTTGAAGAATTAGAAATGGCGCGCAGGACGGGCGCAGCGGCAAACGATGCGCCCGGAGCAGCAAACCGCGCCGTTTTAACAGCGCCCAGGTATAGCAAACCACACCACGCCCAACGGCCGCAGCGTCCAAAACCGCTGCGGCCGTTTTTATTGAATGTAATGGGCCGCTGGCGCAGCCTGCGGGCGATTATTTTCCTCTCCCCCTTTTTTCGTCCCATCCCCGACACCCTCCCCTCCTCAGACAATCACCCCGTCCCGCACAGTAATCACCCGGCTGCTCCGCCCCGCCGCTTCCGGGGAGTGGGTGACCATGAGAATGGTCTGCCCCTGATCCCGGTTGATCTCCCCCAGCAGATTCATGATCTCCTCCCCGGTCCTGCTGTCCAGATTTCCCGTCGGCTCGTCGGCAAAGAGAATTTCCGGGTTTCCAATCAGCGCACGGGCGATGGCCACCCGCTGCTGCTGCCCGCCCGACAGTTCGCGCGGTTTGTGCCTCCGCCGGTGGGACAGGCCCACAATCTCCAGAATCCGGTCCAACCTCTGCCTGCAATTTCCCGCCTTCTGCCCGTCCAAAAGCAGCGGGAGCAGCACATTTTCCTCCACATCCAGGTTGGGGATCAGGTTGTAAAACTGGAACACAAATCCGATCTTCTGCCGCCTCATGCGGCTCATCTGCTCATCCCTCAGCCGGGAAATATCCACGCCGTTATGCAGCACCTGCCCGCCGGTGGGAACGTCCAGCCCGCCGAGAATATAGAGCAGCGTGCTTTTCCCGGAACCGGACGGCCCCATGATGGACACAAATTCCCCCTGGTCTATTTTCAGCGACACGCCCTTTAACACCCGCGTATCTGTCCCTCCATTTTGGAAATCTTTTACAATCTTCCGTCCCTCCACGGCCACACGGCCGGTCTTCTGTTTCATCCCGTTCCCTCCTCATTCAAACTTGATTTCTTCCACCAGCTTCATACGCCTGCACTTAACGATCGGAACCGCAGAGCCAAGCAGGGTCACCGCGATCCCCATGATTCCGGCCCTGCAGAATACGGCGGCGTTCAGCTCCGGCGCCATCTGAATTTTCGGACCCGCCACCAGGAAAATCGTGCCGATCTCCAGCCAGGAGACGAACACCGCAACTGCCGCTCCGATCAGACCCGAGGAAAATGCCTCCGCCAGCGCCATCACCGCGTGCTGGCGGTTGCTGAGGCCCACGGATTTGTACATGGCGGTCACGCGCCTCTTCTGCATATAATTGATGAGCAGATTGTTGGTCACCCCCACCCCAGCCATCAGCAGAATAAAATAGATCATGCTGTGCATGGGCCGCAGGAACGCCCCCACCGTGGACAGCGCGTCGCTGTAAAATTCCTCCACGGTCCGGCTCCAGTTCGGAGTCCCGCCGAACAAATCCCGAATCTGCACCATGACCGCCTCGGGATCGGCGGCGGTGTAAGCCAGGAACTGGTAAGCATCGGCCCCAAAATCTTCGGCTGCAAAGGATGAAGAAATCACCGCCCCCACATCGGTAGCCCGGGATTTAAAGCTTCCGCCCACCCGATACTCCCTCTGCACCGCGCCGTCAAAAAGCGCCACGACATCCCCCACATGAAATCCCGTCCGCTCCATGCAGTCCTCGCTCAGCAGCACGGTCCGCTCCCGGTCAAAAACAGCTTCCGCCCGCCCCAGCGCTCCCTTCTCCGTCTCGTGAAGCGCGAACATGGACACATACCGTTCCAGATTGTCCGTCGCCTCCACGCGGCGGATCATCCGGCCCCCGGCCTGAATCCGGTCCTTATACACATGGAGGGGCAGCACCGTCTCAACGCCGTCCATACGCCTCACCCGCTCCACAAATTCAGGCTCCATGGTTCCGTCCGCGAACCCTTCCAGCTCCGCGCCCCGAAACACGTCGCTTACATAGGAGGTGACAAAATCGCCCACAACGGAAATGGCGATCACCGCGGAGATACTGATAAAAAGCAGGGTAATATTCTGCTGTATATTCCGGTTCTCCCGCATATTCCGCGCGGCCAGCGCGGCCTCATTTCCGGGCAGCGCCCCGTACAGGCGTTCCAGCCCCATGGAGAGCAGGTCCGAAAGGGGTGGAATGATCAGAATCGCCCCGGCGATCAGCCCCAGCAGAGAGCACCCCCCAGCCAGGTACAGAAGCTTTCCCGAAGCCGCCCGGGGAAGCGCCACGGAAATTCCGAACAGCGCAGCGCCCACTGCCACAACCAGACGCCGCGAAGGGGGCGCTTCCTCCACCGCGCCCGCCATCACCTCCCGCAGCGGCAGGCGGCTTGCCCGCCGCACCGGAATCCAGGCGGACAGCAGCGAGACAAGGACCGCCACGGCCAGGGAAACGCCGATACCCAGCGAAGAAATCACAACCGGTATCTCAATTCCCAGACCCAAAGACGCCCCCATTCCCCGCAGAATCAATTTTAGCGCAGGCAGCCCAAGGAGAATTCCCGCCGCGCCGCCCAAGCTCCCGTAAAATACACTTTCCAGCAGAAGCATGCAGGTCACGGTCCGCCGGGTCGCGCCGATGCTGCGGAACGTGCCGATCACCGGCAGCCGGTCCAGGGTGATCACCTTGTAGCTGCTGTAAATAATAAAAACGCTCATGGTCATGGCAAAAAAGCTGATCAGAAAAAACGGCATGGTCTTCTGCCTGGCGTCCGCGGCAATCTGCGCCTGGTTTACCGTCTCCGACACCCGGTAATCCCCGGGCGGAAACACCGATTGCAGGTCCCGTTTCAACTCCTCCGTGGAAACGCCCTCCGCCGGTTCGATCAGGATTTTGCCGTACCCCTCCGGCTGTCCCAAAAGCCCGGCCGCGGTGGACAGAGGCAGCAGCGCGGTCGCGCCCCTGGTATGGCGCAGAAAGACCGTATCGTAGGCCGCGATCCGCGCCACCTGAAACTCCACTGGGTTCCCATTTATTTCCAATGTAATATTATTTCCCTCCTCAATGCCATACTTTGAAGTAAAACGGTCCGGCAGAATCACCTGATTGCCGGAAAAACCGGTGATCTCCCCGCCGTCCGCCAGCCGCGGAGGGTTGATCCGGTTTAACTGCGCCAAATCCGCCCCAATTAAATCGATACTCTCATAATATCCATTTTCGTGATAGAGCGCGCTTCCCTCCCAGATACCCGCGGCCGCGCCCACGGACGGCAGTTCTGGAATCTCCTCCCGGCTTATGGCGCCATCCACCGCGGTCACGGCCACCGTGGCGCTGCCAGCCAGGCCCCGGGCCATTTTCCGCTGGGCGCTCTCATAGGAAACGCCGATGGAAAACGAGACGAACAGGAGGGTGGCGGAGAGCACAATGGACAGCAGCATCACAGCGGTCCGCGCCTTCCGCTCTCTTACATTGGTCAGACAGTATTTCAGCATCATTTTCATAACGTCACCTGCTTCCTTTGGCTTGTTACCGCCCGCCCTCACACATCAAAAAAGGCCGGCGGTTATCACTGCTTCCATGATAACCTGCCAACCTTAATCTCATTTTCAGACAACCTTAATTAACCTTAAGCGTGCGGAAACACGATCCGGAACACACTGCCCGCCCCGGGGGCGCTTGCGACGGAGATTGTCCCGCCGTGCAGCTCAATCATACCTTTGGCGATGGCCAGCCCCAAGCCGGTTCCCTCTGTCTTTTGCCCGGTGTCCGCCCCCCGGTAATAGCGGTCAAAGAGGTGTTCGCACGCCTCCGGCTCCATTCCCGCGCCATTGTCCGCCACCTCGATCCTGAGCTCCCCATCTGAATCCCAGACCCGCAGGGTGACCTCCGTGTCCTCATTTCCGTGTACAAACGCGTTGATCACCAGATTTCGGAACGCCCGCTCAAACAGCGTCGGGTCAAACGGGTATCGCACCGACTCTTGTCCTGCCTCAAAGTGGATGGTCCGCTCCTCATAATCCGGGGCGTTTAAAATATCGATGGCCAGCTCCCTCAAAAACCGGACCACGTCCCCCTCCACGGCCCGCAGGGGCAGCATCCCATTTTCAAGCTGGTATGTCAGCTTCAAATCGTCGATCAGACACTCCATATAGGAGGCATTTTTGAGCACAATCCCCGCATACTGCCGCACCTGAGCTTCATTTTCCCCTCCGTCCTCCAGCAAAACCTCCGCGTACCCCCTGATCGGGGAGAGCGGCGTTTTTAAATCGTGGGTAATGTTGGCGATCCACTCCTCCCGCATCCGGTCCGTCTGCTCCTTCAGCCGGTCGCTGGCCCGAATCTGCTCGTCCAGCCCATTGAGACTGCTGTAAAGGTCCCGGAAAACGCCCCGTTTCTGAACGGGAAGGTAACTACGCGCGGATACGTCCCCAACGGAAATGATCACCTGCCTCATGGCCCTTGTGGTCAAAATCCCGTAGAGGAGGCCGGAAATAACCACGGCCAGAAACAGGCAGCCCAACACCGGAAGGATCACCGCCTTCCCGCCCGCAAACCGCTCCCCGTTCAAGTACATCGTGACCTTTGAAATGTTCACCGGAACATACAGGATGTAGAGATACTCCTCCCCTTCCTCCGTCACCGACCCGATAAACGCCGTGGTCTCTTCGTCCTCCCACCGTCCGTCCCGGCTAAGGCGCAGCAAATCCGCGCGCGAATAGGTCTCCCGGGCCAGCTCCGGCTTCTGGTAATTGGCGATGTCCGCGCCGGAGGAATCCAATATCTGCAATCCCACGCCGTTGTCCCGCAGCAGCCGGATCCCCTCCCGGCTCACCCGGACAACTCCGCCGTCAAACATAATCTCCTCCCGGAACTCCCCGGCAAAGGTTTGCGGCCAGTTGCTCCTCGCAAGGGAGCCGTCCGGCCTGCGGACGGTGATCAGCAGGAACAGCAGCCCGGACGCAGCCAGAATGGCCCCGAGCATTGCCAGAAAGAAGATCAGATAAATGTGGAATACTGTGCGATAACCGGATTTTCTCATTTAGCCCGTCCTTTTTTTGAGCTTGTAGCCCAAGCCCTTAACTGTAACCAGCTGCCTGGGACTCGAGGGGGAGTCCTCGATCTTTTCCCGCAGGTGCCGGATATGGACCATAATGGTATTGTCGCAGATGGCGCTGTACGCTCCCCACACCTGCTCATAAAGCCGCTCCTTGCTGATGATTTTATCCGCATTTTCCACAAGGCAGGCCAGCAGCAGAAATTCCCGCCCCGTAAGGTCCAGTTCCCTGCCGTCTTTATAGGCCCGGCCGCTGTCCCGGTCCACCGAAATCGGACCCGCGGTCAAAAGCGTCCCGGCGGCAGCCGGCCCGGCTCCCTGGTACTGCTGGCGGCGGAGCTGGGCCTTCACGCGGAACACCACCTCCCGGGGGCTGAAGGGTTTTGTGATGTAATCGTCGCCGCCGCAGGAAAGGCCGAGAATCTTATCGATATCGTCGTTTTTCGAGGACAGGAACAAAATCGAGCAATAGGAAAATTCCCGTATCTGCTTGCAGACCTCCAGCCCGTCCAGATCGGGAAGCATGATATCCAGCACCACCGCGTCGGGCAAAAATTCCCGGCAGGCCCGGATGGCCCCGGCCCCGTCTTGCGCCCTCCTGATCTCCCGAAATCCGTCCCTGCGCAAAACCTCCTCCAGCAAATCCAAAATGTCCTTCTCGTCGTCCACCAGCAAAATCCTGCCGTCCATAACTGCCACCTGCTTTCTGCGGGCCCCGTCAATCTGTTTTGCAGCAGGCCCTTCTACACCTATTATATTGGTTTTGGGCGGAACATACAAACAAAAATATGCGCCGTAAACGCGCAGGCAGATGATTTAATGATTCTGTTCAGAAGACTTAAGAAATAAGAAAAAAATGCAGGCGGCGGCTCTGTTATGATAAAAATAGAACAATGTATGTGTATTCCGTTGGAGAGGGGAGGACTCGCCATGAAGAAACGCTCGATCACTGTTTTAATAATTGCAGGCCTGCTGTCCGCATTGCTGTCCGGCTGCCAAACAGGCCCCGGCGCGGGCGGTGAGACGCCGGGAAATGCCTCGGGCGCCGGGAGCAGCGCGGTGGGGGAAATGAACGGGGCAGATGACGGGGAAAGACCCGGCGGGGTGGACGCGGACGGAAACGCCGGGGCACCTGGCGGCACGGGCGTGGACGGAAACGCCGGGGCTCCTGGCGGCACGGGCGCGGATGGAAACGCCGGGGCTCCTGGCGGCACAGGCGCGGACGGAAACGCCGGGGCACCCGGCAGCTCGGACGCAGCGCTTTCCGCCCTTCCGTTCCAGTTCCTCCGCACCTACGGAATCGTCCAATCGGAATATCCGGTCTATGAGCTGGAATCCACGGTTCAGCTGGAATTCCCCCAGAAAGAAAAGACGCTGGCCCTGACGTCCGCCCTCTGCCACAAGCAGGAGCTGACCGTGAGCGCCATCCTGATCGACCCTTCCGTAGAGGCCCTTCCCCCGGGCAGCGAGCCCCCTGATGCCGGCAAATATATCACGCTCACGGACGGGCGTCTGCTCAACCCGGATGAGAAATATCAGAGCGAGCTGTGGTCCTCGGACGAAGGTCTGTTTTTGACTGGTCCGGGGCTCCCGGAGGACGGGATCAAGCCGGTGGAATCCATGTACGGTACCGATTCCCAGTATTTTGAGGCATACGGAAGTATGCGTTACTGCATTGAGGCGCGTTTCCAGCTTCCAGCCGCCCCAACGGATGAAAAGACTCTGTCCGGTTATGCCCTTCGGGTCCTCGATTTCGAACAGCCCCTGGAATTTTCCCTGAAATCTACTCCTGAGTATGAAACCCTGGAGGAACTGGCGGCAGCGGAGCACGGCAGCCTGGACACCCATGACGGAATCACCATCATCAGCATGGGAAAGCAGGTGGAGGACGGGATTCTGGTCTCCTGGTATGTGTACGACGAGACGCCGGTCTGTCCCTTCAGCATCCATTACGTGCCGCCGCTTCAGGAAATCGCCATGTCCACCATATCCAGCGGAGGGAACGAATATCCGATCAAGCAGATGAAGGCCAATCCCTACTGGGACAACCCGGGATTTTACAGGCTGTCGGACCTCAAATGGGACTCCCGGCGGTTCCTCTGTATGTTCGACGTTCCTGCGGACCAGCAGAATACCACGTTTCAGGTCAATATTCCGGGAATCACGTTTTCGGGTCAGGAGGAATCCACCCCCGTCACCCTGACGATCCCGGATGACTATGAGGAGCTGAACGTGGATATTCCCTGGGAAGAAGGTTCTGTGCGCATTATCGGTATCAAAAAACTGCAGGGGCCGCAGACCGTGGGGGCGACGGATGCCGCCGGGGAACTCAAGGTAGTCGATAAACCGGCTGTCTACATCTACGTGAAAGCGGTCCACGAAGACAAGGATCTGATCTTAAGAGGTCTGCTCTGCGAGAGAATGCAGTACGGCGGATGGGAACGCGGGCGGTACGACTATGACGGAAACGGCACATTAACCGGCTTCCGGGTCTTTTACGAGGAGGGCGACACGGAGGTGACGCTGAAATTCCACTTGGCGAGGTTTTACTGGGAACAGCCTTTTGTGATGGAGATTGTGCCGGAAAAATAATGAACCGATATCACAGGGATAAACTCCCGTATAAAAGAGGGGACGGCTGACAACCGTCCCCTCTTTCTGTCATCCAGCAGGGAACGCCGCGGAAAGGCGTGGCCTCCCCGTTCCCTGCGCTAACGCCCTACTTTCTTGGCAACCGCTCGCTCCCTGGACCTGCGCCCTACAGCCTTGGCAGCCGCCCCGCCTCCGGCAGTTCCATCACGCTGCGCATCACCTCCCGCTCCCGTCCCGGGCGCGCTATCCCGATGAAATTCTCCGCCTTGGCGGCCATCTGCTCCGGTGAGAGCGGATTCATGACGCTGCCCGAGGCGTCCCTGACTTCGGTCCGCAAGGTTCTGCCGTCCGCCGTCTCCACTTCCATGGCACACCCCCAATGCTTCGGATATTCCCCGGTAAATTTCTCATCCTCCTGCACTCTCACTTTGTGCAGCAGCTCCTGGATATCCGCCCCCAGCACCCGCTCCGGCGCAAATTCATCCATGGTCACCTTTCTCTCCAGAAACGCCGCCGCCACCGCGTAAGGGGTGGAAAATTTCGCGTCCAGCGGAGTCCGCGGATTCCGGCATCCCTCGCTGACCGCGCACTGGCGATAGCCAACCTGATAGGTTTTAATGAAAATACTCTCGATTTTCTCCGGCTCCACCCGGTCCCGCAGCGCCAGGGCACAGTCCACGGCGCAGTGGGCGCTTCGGCAGCAAGGGTAGGGCTTGACGTCCATGTTCAGGATTTCCCATGTCTCCCCCAACCCGGCCGAAACCCGGCTCAGATCGTGACAGTCCGACATGGCCGCCAGCAGTCCGCCGTCCCCGGCCTCCAAAATGTGTTCCGGCCCGGTCATACCCGCCCCGGCCAGAAAGGCCGCGTCCAGCCCGCAGGCCGCCGCGTGGGCCGTGTGGAGCACCTTGCAGCTGGCTCCGTCCCCCAGAAACGCCCACAGGCCCGCGCTCTGTGTTCCGGCCATCCCAAGTGCGGATACGGTCTCATCCACAGTCAGGCCCAGGAGCTTTGCCGCTGCCGCCGCGCAGCCGAATACACCGCAGGTCGCCGTGGCGTGCCAGCCCTTTTTCCGGTGGGAGGCCACGCCCAGAGCCATGCCAATCCGCGCCGTAACCTCATACCCGCAGATCGCCGCAAGCAAAAATTCCCGGCCCGTACTGCCCAGATATTCCCCACAGGCCCAGGCCGCCGGAATGATGCTGGCGCTGCCGTGGGTCTTGGAGGCGGTATGCACGTCGTCCAGCTCCAGGGTGTGGGCCAGCATGGCGTTCACCCTGGCCGCCTCCGCCATGGGCAGCAGCTGGTCCATGCCCCAGACGCTGCACGGCCCGGTCCCGGACCTCTGCCGGTAGGAATCCAGGGCGGACCGCGCCAGACCGTCATTCACCGCCCCCATGGACACGCTCACCAGATCCAGAACCCGCAGCACCACGGTCTGCCTCACAGATTCCGGCAGTTCCTCCCAGGTCAGGTCATGGACAAACCGCGCTAACTCTCTCAACTCAGCCATAATCGTTTTATTCCTTATAAAAATTGATCAGGCTTCCCGCCAGCAGCACCTTCTTCTCCGCCTCCGTCACGCCCTTAAGCTCCAGTTCCATTTTCCGCGTACTTCCATCGGTTCCGATCACCGTGGCCTCCACCGCGGTCTTTCCCGCCTCCACTGCGCTGCGGATGCCCGGAAGGTAGACATACTCTCCCACCGCCAGGCTGGTCTCCGGCTCAGGGCTGGTAAAAGGCAGAATCCCCCAGTTCACGCAGTTGCTGCGGTAGCGCTTGGTGGCGTACTCAATACAGATATTGGCCAGCCCACCCAACACTTTCTGGCAGCTGGCGGCGTACTCCCGGGCGGAGCCGTCGCCGGGGCGTTTGGCGTAAAGCACGGTGCCGATTCCGGTGGTCTGCATAAGTTCCTCCACCGGCGCGTCCACGCCCACGCACTTAAGCACCTGATAGAATTCCGCCGCCTTCTCCCCGTCGCCGTTCAAACGGGCTTTCTCGTAAACCTGCGCGTCCTTGGCATTTCCCACATAAGCCGGGTCCTTGCGGATCAGGGTGTACTCCGAAATCTTGTAGGGATTTGAGCGGTGGGAGGCCGTCTCCCCGGAGGGAATCAGTTCGTCGGTGGTGGTCACCTCGTCACGGATCACGCTGGCCACCTTTAACAGCAGGTTTTCAGTCAGCCTGGACATCTCCGGCCAGTCCTTGATGGAGGGGCCGTACACGATCTCCGTCTCCGGCTTCGCCTTTCCAAAACCGTTGTAAACAATATTTTCATAGATCTTTCCATTAAAATGGTACTCCGGAATCGCAGGTTCCACCGGGCACGTCTCCGCCGAAGTCAGGTATCCCCCGTTAAAAGCGGTGGCCGCAATGGAGCGGGAATCCATCAGCGCCACGGACGCGATCTGTCCGGTGGCCGGATTGGAGCCCTCCCGGTTTGGGAAGTTGCGGGTGCTGTGGCGGATACAGAAATCGTTGTTGCCTGGGGCGTCGGAAGCGCCGAAGCAGGGGCCGCAGAATGCGGTTTTCACCCGCGCGCCGTAGCCCATCAGGTCGTTGAGCACGCCGGCCCGGTTCAGCTCGTACATAATCGGCTGGGAAGCCGGATAAATGTTGAGCGGGAAGGTTCCCAGTCCGTTGTCCAGCTTTCTGGCAATCTGATCCACGGCGCAGATATTTTCAAAGGATCCCGCCGCGCAGCCCGCGATGGCCGCCTGGTCCACCTTGATTTTCCCATCCACGATCTTGGACCTTAAGTCCAGCCGGATATCCGGGTTGTTCTCAAATACCTTCCCAGCCTCCGCCTCCACCAGTCCCAGATAATATTCCGGGTCCGCGATCACATCCGCCAGGGGATAGGCGTTGCTGGGGTGGAAGGGCAGGGCGATCATGGGCACGACGGCGTCCAGATTGACCTCCACCACACCGTCGTACAGGGCGGCATTTCCGGGCTCCATTTTCCGGTATCCTTCCGGCCGGTTATGGATCTCAAAATACTCCCTGGTGCGCTCATCCGTGGCCCAGATGGAGGACAGGCAGGCGGATTCGGTGGTCATGGTATCAATGCCGTTGCGGAAATCCATGGACAAGGACTTTAATCCCGGGCCGACAAACTCCAACACCTTGTTTTTCACAAAATTATTCCGGAACACCTTACCGATGATGCTCAGCGCCACGTCCATTGGCCCCACCCAGGGCTTGGGGGCGCCGGTCAGAAACACCGCGATCACCTCCGGGTAATCGATCTCATAATATTTTCCCAGCATGGCCTTGGCCAGCTCCGGGCCGCCCTCGCCGATGGACAGGGAACCCTGGGTGCCGTAGCGGGTGTGGGAGTCGGACACGATAGACATATCCCCGGAATTAATGATCATTTCCCGCATGTACTGGTGAATCACCGCCTCGTGGGGCGGCACGAAAATGCCGCCGGACTTCTTGCAGGCAGATTCCGCATATTTATGCACATCCGTATTGATGGTTCCGCCCACCGCTCCCAGACAGTTGTGGCAGTTGGTGAACACGCACAGCATGGGGAACTCCTTCAGCCCGCTGGCGTAAGCAGTCTGTAAAATACCCACGTAGGTATTGTCATAGACACCCATGGAGTCAAAGCGGATCTGTAAATGCTCCATGCTGCCGGAATGGTTGTGGTTTTCCAGAACCTTCCAGGTCAGCGTCTGCTTCCTTCCCTCTTCCGGGGGGAGCGCCGTAGAATCCGCCCACAGCGCCTGCTCTGCCGCAGTTTTCTCCGCCCCGTCCGCGGATACGATGCGCTCATTATTCAAAATATAATGCTTACCTTTATGTAATGTAATCATGTTTGCCTCCTGAATCTTCTATTTATCCATAAACACCACGCACACCGGGCTTTCCGTCCCGATGACCGTGCCGCTCTCCTTCAAAGTGCCGTCCGCCTCGTCGATGTCAAAGAACTGGATCGAATCGCTGAGCTCATTGGCGGCCAGAAGCTGCCGTCCATCCGGGTCCACCGTGATAAACCGGGGCTGTTCCCCACAGGTCCTGATATTCTGCACCACGTGCATTTTCCCGTTTTCCTGGTCCAGGCTCAGCACCGTCACGCTGTCGTGCCTGCGGTTGGAAATGTAGAGGAAGCGGCCGGACGGCTCCATGTCGATGGCGCTGGCCCATCCGTCCCCGGTAAAGTCCTCGGGCAGCACGGAGACGATCTGTCTGGGGTTCAAAATCCCGTTTTCAGCGTCAAACTCATAGAGCTGGGCCGTGCTGTCCTTCTCGTTAACCCCATAACAGAACCGGTTATTGGGATGGAACACGCAGTGCCTTGGCTCCGCGCCGCTTCTGGACCTCACATGGGACACCTCCGTGATGGCGCCCGCCTCCGAATCGATGCGAAACACCGTGATCTTTCCCACGCCCTGGAGCCGTCCCTGGGAGGGAACCAGCAGCCATCGTCCGGTGCGGTCCTGTGTAACCTGATGGGGATGGGAAATGTAACCCGGCCCGCCGTTTCCGGAAATAAACTCCAATTCCTTGATCCGGTCTAAGGAGCCGTCCTCACGCACTGGAATCACAGACACGCCGCCGGTCTGAAGATTTGCCACAAACAGCCATTTCCCCGTGTGGTCCAGCGACAGATGAACCGGATTGGTGCCGTGGGTGCCCACGGTATTTAAGTATGCCAGCGTGCCGTCCTCGGCCACCCGGCAGGCGCTCACCTGGCTGAAATCCCCGTGAACCGCGTACAGCGTTTTCCCCTGCCGGTCCAAACACAGGTAGGACGGGTTCACCATGCCTTCCAAAATCTGCACCGGCTCCCAGCCGTTTTCCGTCACACGGTATACGCTGATTCCTTTTCCCCTGGCTCCCCGCTCCTTGGTGGTGCGGCAGCCCACATATGCAAAACGATTCATAAAAATACCTCCTTTATCCCAAAAATCCCAAAACGCCAACCAACGTCAACACAAATACAATGCACACCACCGCTGCTGACAGGCCAAAAAGCTGCCCGAAAAGCTTCTGCTGGGTCTTGTCGTCGCAGCCCGTCTCCTGGGTGTAACTGGCCATAATCAGGCTGCCGCCGGTGGACAGCGGACTGATTCCGGCCACCGTGGCGCTGCACACGATTGCCACCACCATCTGCAAAACAGAAGCGCCGCCCACCTGCCCTGCGATATCCGGCACAGCGGGGATCAGGGTGGGGAATACCACGCCGTTGGCGCTGGAGAACCAGGACATGATACCGCCGGTGACACCCATCAGGGGAGCCGCGGTCCTGGCGGACATGAAGGAGGCCAGGATATCCGACAGCAGATCGATACCTCCCATTTTCTGGGTAATATTCATCAGCACATTTACGCCGGAAATCAGGATCAGCACGTTCCAGGGAATCATTTTGATGGCCTTTTTCTCATCCGCAGCGCCCAGCAGCATCAGAATCAGGGAGAGCGTCAGGCAGACCAGGCCCACATCGTAGGAGAATCCCACCACCAGCACGACCATTACCAAAAGGGCTGCCAGACTGACGGACTGATGCCGGTTCAGACCGCCGGATGATTTCCCGGCTGCGGACGCTCCCGCAGAGGCTTTGCCGCGTTTTCCCGCTGCGCCGCTCGCTTCCGCCGCCAAATCTATGCCGCTGTTTTCCCCGGCGGCCGCTCTGCGGATCTTATAGCCGCCCAACGCCACGTAGGTGGCGGCGGCACAGATAAAGTTTGCGATGGAAACGCCCAGGAACACCTTCATCCCCATACCGCCGATCTCCATCTCCGCCAGCAGATCCTCCACAATGATTCCCGTCAGGGCAATGGGGGATGCGGTGCCGCCCACTGCGCCCAGGATCGCCATACTGCCCATGAGCACGGGGCTGACCTCCATCTGAACCGCCAGGGACACAGCGAAGAGCACAGTCACGGACTGCACGCTGATTGCGCCGGGTCCGGCCGCCGAGAGGCCGAAACTTACCAGATAGACGATGATGGGAACCAGAAAGGTATTTTTCCCACACAGGCTGATCAGCTTCTGGGAGACCTTTTCAAGGGTTCCGTTCTGCTGCAGCAGGCTGAAAAACAGCATGGTGCCCAACAAAGTAGCGAACAGCTTGTAGGGAAATCCCTTGTAAATGTCGCCGCTGGAAATTCCCCCGATTGTGCCCAGCACCAGGGCCAGACCCAGACATACGATTCCCACGTTCATTTTCTTTACAAATCCCAATACGATTGCCCCGACCAGACAGGCCAGCGCCAAAACCTGCAATGCCATAAGTATTTCCTCCTAAGATTATTTGATTGGCAGCGAGGGCGCCAGGCGGCGGCACCGCGTCCGCAGTCCGCAGCCGGCTCCCCTCACCGTTTTCTCCCCCTATTCCCTGATATACACGTATCCGTCCATAATTCTGCGGGCTGTCCGGGTCACGCCGCCCTTCAGCACGTTTTCCCCATCCATCTTGACGTCCACATCCGTGATCCCGCTGGAGTGCCCCAGACGCACCACGTCCGCGCCCTTGTCGTTCACCGCAATCTCACTGACAATAGTTCCTGCGATCCGGGCCGCCGATCCGGTTCCCACCGCAACGGTCATGGGGTATGCCTTGTGCAGTGCTCCCACTGAGACCGCCCGGACACAGATATCCATATCCTCCGCCTTCACCTGATTGCCGTCCATGTCCACGTAGTCCTGAGGAGCGGAAACGATGGAAACCTTGGGGGCGGAGGTGGATTTCGTCCTGGCTTCCTCCCAGTTCTCCACAAACCCACATTTCACGGCTGCCATGCCGCGGATGCGCTCGATATGCTCCATCACGTCCTTGTTCTGGTTCAGCTCCACCAGCTCCGTGCCCGTAATTCCCAGGTCCGAGGCCTTGATAAACACCATGGGATTGGAGCAGTCCAGCACCGTCACCTCCGCCGGACCGTAACCCGGCACGTCGAAAATCTCCTTTTTCTGCCCTGTTGGGAACAGCTTGCCCGTCCTGGAACCGGCCGGATCCTCAAAATACATATCGATGCGGGATCCGGTTCCGGGAACCCCCTTAATCACCTCGTCGCCGTGCACCATGGCGCGCCCGTTCTCCACCCGCACATGCTCCTCAATGATCTTGTTGGTATTGGTGTTGAGAATCCGCACCACGGTGATTGGCTCCACCGCGGGAACCAGGCCCTCGTCGATGGCAAACGGCCCCACCGCGGAGGAAATATTGCCGCAGTTGGCGCTTCCGTCCACCCGCGGAATCACGATATCCACTTGGCGGAAGGTGTAATTCACATCCACATCCTGGCGGTCCGAGGGGGAAATCACAGCGATTTTGCTGGTGGATGAGACGGTTCCGCCCATGCCGTCGATCTGCTTCACATCCGGCGTGCCCATCACCTTCAGGAAAATTTCATCCCACCCGCTCTTGTCCTCCGGCAGGTCCTTCTCGTGAAAAAATACGGCTTTACTGGTACCGCCGCGCATATACACACAGGGATATTTCTTCATATACATTGTAAAATTCCTCCGTTCCTCTTTTGATAATCCCAGTATAAGGCTTGATTTCCATTCTGTAAAATTGTATAATTTCATTAAATTCCATTCCAAATAGGAATGTTAAATGTCAAAGCAAGGACAGGACGGCAGATTGTACGGACTGCTGCAATTTATGAATGAAACGGGGGATCGCATTTGGACGAAAAAGATTGTGAACTCATTGAAATGTTATGGGAAACCAGGAATATCACCAAGGCGGCGGAACGGCTTTTCACCACCCAGTCCGCCCTGACGAAGCGTATCCAGAAACTGGAAGAAGAATTGGGCTGCGAGCTGTTTATCCGCTCCCGCAAGGGAGTTCTGTTCACCCCGGTGGCGGAGCGCATCCTGCCCTATGTCCGGCAGGTATCCGATTCCATGGACCGAATCCGCAGCCAGGTGGCCATTTACCGGAAGGAGGTGGCGGGCACGCTGAAGCTGGGCGTATCCATCAACTTCGCCCGTTACCGCCTGGCGGACGTGTTGAAGGGCTTCATGGACCAGTACCCCAACGTGGACATCCATGTGAGCACCATGCAGAGCACCAACCTTTACCAGAGCCTGGTCAAAAATGAGATAAGCATCGCCATTGTCCGCGGCAGCTTCAAGTGGAACGAGGGTATGGTAACGCTCTCCGAGGAGCCGGTCTGTCTGGTAACCGCCAGAGAGCACGCGGGTGAACCCTTAAACAGCTACCCTTACATCGGGCGGCACACCGACGCCGGATTCTACGACAAAATCCAGCTCTGGCGGGCGGAAAACGGCTGTCAGGAGAGCCGCACCAACCTTTGGGTGGACGACATCGGCAGTTGTCTGGAGATGGTCTCCCGGGGCATCGGCTGGTCCATCCTGCCGGAAATCTGCTTAAAGCAGTTCGACGGCCAGATCACACCGCTGTATTTCAAGGATGGAACGCCCTTCACCCGTTCCTCCCACATCTTGTACAAACACGACTATTTTGAGCTGCCCCAGGTCAAAAAATTTATTCAGGAGGTACTGGCCCGGGAGTATTTCATGGGGGAGCGCACGCAGGAGGCCGCAGATGAATTACACCATACGTGAAATCAAAACGTCCGAATACCCATTGCTGGACGATTTTCTATACGAAGCGATTTACATTCCAAAGGGCGCCGCCCCTCCGCCCCGGTCCATCCTCACCGCCCCTGAATTGCAGGTCTACACCCGCCGCTTCGGGGAGTCGGACGATGACAAGTGCCTGGTGGCGGAAGTCGGCGGAACCATCGTGGGCGCGGTCTGGACCCGCATCATGGACGACTACGGGCATATCGACGATCACACGCCGTCCCTGGCGATCTCACTTTACAAGGAGTACCGGGGAAATGGAATCGGCGCCGCAATGATGAAGGCCATGCTGGACTTGCTGAAAAAAAGCGGGTACCGGCGCGTTTCCCTCTCTGTGCAGAAAGAAAACTTCGCGGTAAATTTGTATCGGAAGGCGGGATTTGAGATCACTGCGGATCACGGAGAAGAATATATCATGGTGTGCGATTTAATAGCGCTGCCAGAATCAGAAAGCGAACAGATTATGTAGATTAATCAGCCCGGGACCCTTGTCCGTCCCGGGCGTTTTTGATATACTTGAAATTGGAACAACCGTGTCACTGCAAGGTGTTGGCCTCCTACTCTACATAAGAGGGGAGGGATGCGTATGTCTTTCAGTTTTCAGGACCTGATGGCCTTTGGACTGTTTCTCATCGCATTGCTTACCTTTATTTTCAATAATCGTAAGTAACGTTTTTCTGTAACAGCCTGGAAACAGGCAAAGAAAAACCACCCTTGTATACTTTGGCGAGTTTAAGGGTGGATTTTCCATTTTCCTAAATTGGCCAACCCCTTGTATGGGGCGGTTGTTCCTTTTATATGCTTATTATAACAATCCCACGCAGATTTTTCAACCGTATTTTCCGCGCAAATTCTATGCAAACATTTAAACACTGAAACGCCTTGTCTCAGTCTCGACATATTGGCCGCAAACAAATTATGTAGATTAACTTACCCGGGTCCCTTGTCCGCCCCAAGCGTTTTTGATATACTTGAAATTGGAACAACCGTGTCACTGCAAGGTGTTGGCCTCCTACTCTACATATGAGGAGAGGTATGCGTATGCTTTTCAGTTTTCAGGACCTGATGGCCTTTGGACTGCTGCTCATCGCATTGCTTACCTTTATTTTTAATAATCGTAAGTAACGTTTTTCTGTAATAACCTGTCTATAGATGCAGAAAAACCACCCTTGTATACTTTGACCGGTTTCAAGGTGGATTTTCTGCTTTTCTAATTGGCCAACCCCTTGTATGGGGCGGTTGTTCCTTTTATACACTTATTATAACAATCCCGCGCAGATTTTTCAACCGTATTTTCCGCGCAAATTCTCTCCTCCCGGGCTGGTGTTACTGTGGACAGTAACCGATTTCACCCCACCCCTTCCTCAAGCGTCCTCCACCCCAGCACCGCGCATTTCACCCGCGCCGGCATATGGGCCACGTCCTGCAAAGCCGCCGCGTCCTCCAGCTCCTCCAGGTCCATTTCCGTCGCTGTCCCCTGGATCATGCCAAAGAACCGCTTCGCCAGTTCCAGCGCTTCCTCCGTCTCCTTGCCGATCACCAGATCCAGCATAATATCCGCGGAGGCCTGGGAAATGGCGCAGCCCTCGCCCACAAAAGCCCCGTCCCGGATCACTCCGTCCTCCACCTTCAGCTTCAGCCAGAGGTGATCCCCACAGCTGGGGTTCACCCCCTCCAGCACCAGGTTGGCGTCCGCCAGGTCGTGCTTGTGGGCCGGGCGGAGGTTGTGCTCCGTCAATATCTCATTGTAAAAGCTTCTATTCTCCATATCCCATTTTCCTCCTGATTCCGGCCACGCTCCTCAAAAGCGCCGCGATCTCCTCCTGCGTGTTGTAAAAATAGATGCTGGCCCTGGTGGCCGCGTTCACCTTCAAAAAGTCAAACAACGGCTGGGCGCAGTGGTTCCCTGCCCGGACGGCGATGCCGTCGGCGTCCAGAATGGCGCTCACATCATGGGGATGAACCCCGTCCACGGTAAACGTCAAAATGCCACAGTGATCCTCGGCCTTCTCCGATCCCAGAACCTTCACATGCGGAATCTGCCGAAGCCCCTCAAGTGCCATTGTAGTCAACGCCAACTCCTGCCGGTGCACCGCCTCAAATCCCACCGCCTCCAGATAGCGGATCGCCTCCTTAAGGCCCCAGGCCCCCGCCGCGTTCACCGTGCCCGCCTCAAATTTGTGCGGCACCGGCGCGAACACCGCCCCGGTCCTGGTGACGGAGTCGATCATCTCCCCGCCGGTCAGAAACGGCGGCATTTCCTCCAGCAGCTCCCGCCGCCCGTACAGCACGCCGATCCCCATTGGCCCCATGAGCTTGTGGCCCGAAAATGCCAGGAAATCCGCTCCCAGCGCCTGCACGTCCACAGGCATATGGGGCGCGCTCTGGGCCGCGTCCACCACCAGAACAGCTCCCCGCTCCTTCGCCATGGCCGCGATCCGGGCGACGGGATTCTCACATCCCAGCACATTTGACACATGGGCCACCGCCACCAGCTTTGTGCGCTCCGAAAATGCCTCGTTCAGCCGCTCCTGCGTGATCCGGCCATCCGCCTCACACTCCAGGAATTTAAGCCTGGCACCTGTCTGCCTTGCCACCATCTGCCAGGGCAGCAGGTTGCTATGGTGCTCCATGATGCTCACCACAATCTCATCCCCGGCTTTAAGCCTGGACAAACCATAGCTGTATGCCACCAGATTCAGGCTTTCCGTGGTATTTCTCGTGAAAATGACCTCGCCCTCCGGCGGAGCGTTAAGGAATCGGCGCACCGCCTTTCTGGCCTCCTCCACCCGCTCCGTGGCCTCCACGCTCAGGGCGTAAAATCCCCGCATGGGGTTGGCGTTGTACTTCTCGTAAAACTCCCGCTCCGCCTGCAGCACGCAGGCGGGCTTCTGGGCCGTGGCCGCGCTGTCCAGGTAAATCAGCGGATTGTCCGCCAGCAGCGGGAAATTCCTGCGGTACGGATTACAGTACGGATGATTCGTAAACCCATTATTTTCCATCTCCACTCACCTCCTCCAGATAATCCTGCGCCAGCCGCCTTGCGGCCTCATCTCCGATCCTGCGGCAGACCTTGTCCAGCTTCGCCCGGGTCATCACCTGAGCGGCCTTCTCCCGGCTCATCCCCCTGGAACAGAGATAGAATAACAGCTCGTCGTCCAGCCTGCCGATGGTGGCGCCGTGGCTGCCCTGCACGTCCTCCTCGGCGCACAGAATCAGCGGAATGGTCTGGTTCACCGCGTCGTCCCCCAGAATCAGCACATCCTCCTGTTCCTCGCCCTCCGCTCCGGCGGCTCCCGCCTTGAAGTCGATGGTGCCGCGAAACAGTTTAAACGCCTGATCCCGAAGCACGCCCCCGGCCATGATCCGGCTTTTGGACCTGCGCCCTCTATGATTTGCCACATAGTTCATGTCGAACCGCTGGCCTTCCTTTCCCAGATATCCCACGTCCACGCTCAGGGCGCTCTCCACCCCGTCAAGCTGCGCCAGGCAGCCCGCGTAAGTCTCCGCCCCACCCAGAAACAGCTGGACAATCTCCACGGACGCGCCGTCGCCGCAACTCCCGCCGATGTCATTCAACATCCGGTATCCGCTCCCCAGAAGCTGGAGCTGGATCAGCCGCACCCTGGCATTTTTACGCGCCTTAAACCGGGTCTGCACAGCGATCTGCCCTCCGTCCCCGGGCGCTGAGGTGAAATCCATCACCACGGTCAGCCGTTCGCCCTCCCCGGCCAGAATTTCCACCGGCTGGAAGCTGTTCTCCCCGTCCTGGCAGATGAAATGCAGGACGGCGCGGGCTTCCTCCACGGGAGCGGTCCGGGCAGCCCTAATCTCCGCTACGGCCCGAATCGAGGCAGCCTCCGCCGCACCCTGAATCGCCGCGGCCTCCGCCTCAATCCGAATCGGCTCAATCTTATCCGCGCCCTGAATCGCCGCGGCCCGGGCGGGATGGGCTTCCGTCCCAATCCGAATCACCTCAGCCTCCGCCGCGTCCCTCAGCCGGTCCATATCCCGCCCCATCCCGGTCGCAACAGACGAGAAATCCTCCTTCCACGCTTCCGGCTCCAAAAATCCTTCCGTGATCACAGCCGGGGCCTTCCCCGCCGCGATCCGCTCCAACCGGGCCTCGTTCATTTTCAGCCGGTTCCAGGTCCTCACCGGCAGCCGGTTGACCTTCAAATCAAGTCCATTTTCCACAGGGGGCCTCCTTTCCAGATCCTGTAAATCCATCTATCCGATACTCCCCTTCATCTCCATGCGGATCAGATTGTTCATCTCCACCGCGTACTCCAGGGGCAGCTCCTTGGCCACGCTGTCCGCGAACCCGCTGACGATCATAGCCCTGGCCTCCTCCTCGCTCAGTCCCCGGGACATGAGGTAAAATACCGCCTCGTCGCTGATCCGCCCGATCTTGGCCTCATGGCCGATATCCGCGTCCTTTGTGCGGATATCCATCGCCGGAACCGTGTCCGACCGGGAGATTCCGTCCAGCATCAGGGACTGGCAGGAAACCGCCGCCTTGCTGCCCGCCGCCCCCTTGGCCACCACCACGGAGCTTCTGAAGGTACTCACGCCCCCGCCCTTGGAAATGGACCGGGTGTTCATGTAAGAGGTCGTCTCCGGCGCGGCGTGCACCACCTTGGCCCCGGTGTCCAGGTTCTGGCCCTCCCCGGCGAAGGTGATCCCGGTGAACTCCATCCTGGCCCCCCGTCCCTTCAAAATGCTCATGGGGTACAGGCAGGATATGTGGGAGCCGAAGGAACCGGACACCCACTCGATGGTTCCGCCCTCGGCCACCTGGGCCCGCTTGGTGTTCAAGTTGTACATGTTCTTGGACCAGTTCTCAATGGTGGAATAGCGCAGCTTCGCGTTCTTCCCCACGAACAATTCCACGCAGCCCGCGTGCAGATTGGCCACATTGTATTTCGGCGCGGAGCAGCCCTCGATGAAATGCAGGCTGGCCCCCTCGTCCACAATGATCAGCGTGTGTTCGAACTGCCCCGCCCCCGGCGCGTTCAGCCGGAAATAGGATTGCAGGGGTATTTCCACCTGAACCCCCGGCGGCACGTATACAAAAGACCCGCCCGACCACACCGCGCCGTGGAGGGCCGCAAACTTGTGATCATTTGGCGGTACCAGCTTCATAAAATGTTTTTTCACCATATCCCCGTACTCGCCCTTCATGGCGCTCTCCAGGTCCGTGTATACCACACCCTGCTCCGCCACCTCCCGGCGCACGTTGTGGTATACCAGCTCCGAATCATACTGCGCGCCCACGCCCGCCAGGGAACTTTTCTCCGCCTGAGGGATTCCCAGCCGCTCAAAAGTGTCCTTGATCTCCTCCGGCACCTCGGCCCAATCCCCCTTCATCCCGGTGTTGGACCGCACGTAGGTGGCGATATTGTTCATATCCAGCCCTTCTAAAGAGGGGCCCCAGTCCTGAACATTCATATTGTTGTAAATCTGAAGGGACTCCAGCCGGAACAGCTCCATCCACAGCGGATCGCCCTTCTCCCGGGAAATCTGCTCCACAATGGCCGGGCTCAGTCCCGTCTCAATGCGGTAGGCGTCCTTCTCCTCGTTCCGTATGTCATAAATGCTTCTGTCGATGTCATTTACATAAGTTCTTTCTTCCATCTCCGTGTTCTCTCCTTTCGGGAAGGCAGGGGGCCGGGCGCGGCCCTCACTGCCCCAGATACCGCTCAAACCCGTCCCGATTAATCTCCTCCACCAGCGCAGCCCCGCCCGTTTTCACGATCCGGCCGCCCACCATGATGTGGGTCTTGTCCACATGCAGGGATTCCAGAATCCGGGTACTGTGGGTGATAATGAGAAGCCCGCCCTCCCGGTCCTTCTGGTACTCCTTCACGCCCAGGGACACCGTGCGCACCGCGTCCACGTCCAGGCCCGAGTCCGTCTCGTCCAGAATCGCCAGGCTGGGCTTCAAAAGCAGCATCTGCAAAATCTCCGCCTTCTTTTTCTCTCCGCCTGAAAATCCCACGTTCAAATCCCGGTCCCCGTAGGCCCTGTCCATTTGCAGCAGCTCCATAGCCTGGCCCATCTCCTTTCGGAAGGCCGAGAGCTTCACCCGCTCCCCTCTGCGCTGCTCCACCGCGCCGCGGATGAACGCGCCCAGAGTCAGTCCCGGAATCTCCAGGGGGTTCTGAAAGGACAGAAACATCCCGTCCCTGGCCCGCTTGTCCGCGCTCTCCTCATTAATCCGCTTTCCCTGGAACAGGACATTCCCCGCCGTGGCCTCATAGCGCGGATTCCCCATCAGGGCGTAGCCCAGTGTGGACTTTCCCGCTCCGTTGGGCCCCATCAGCACATGGGTCTCCCCCTTCTGAATCTCCAGGTCAATTCCATGTAAAATCTCTTTATCTTCCACTCTGACCGTCAGTCCCCTGACTTCCAGCAGTCCGTTCGACATATACTCCTCCATTCCGCCCGGGAAGGCTTGCGTTTTGATCTGATTTTTTAATAACCTATCGTTTTACTCGGTTTATAGATATCATAATCTTATAAACCTACTTTGTCAATAGGTTTATATTTTCCACTTTCTGTTGATATTCCTATTTCTCTTGTAGTATAATAGGGGCATGCTGACAGGCAATTTTTAGAGGGAGGTGTGTCAAATGATGATTTCCACAAGGGGACGCTACGCGCTGCGGGTGATGCTGGACCTTGCCGCACACGACGCGGACGGGTACATTCCCCTGAAAGAGATTGCACACCGCCAGGACATTTCTGAGAAATATTTGGAAATCGTTCTGAAGGTTTTGGTCCGAAACAACCTGCTCACCGGCCTGCGCGGAAAAGGCGGCGGATACCGCCTGACCCGTCCCCCGGGCGAGTACACCTTAGGCGAAATCCTGCGCCTGACCGAAGGCAGCCTGGCGCCGGTGGCCTGCGCCGACGAGGGCAATACAGAATGCCCCCGGCGCGAGACCTGCCCGTCCCGCCCCGTATGGCAGAAGCTGGACACGCTGATCAACGACTATCTGGACGGAATCACCCTGGACGATCTGCTGAAATCCCCATAGCCGCCGATAGGCCCCGCGCTTTACGCCCGAGGCCCGGACGGACATGGACGGACGGCAGCCCAACACCCCATTCCCCCGCCAAACAACATCCCCGATTCGGAGAAAACGCAAAATCAATATCGGAAAGGACAAATGCACTATGTATTGCACAAGAAAACTCACTGACTCCATCACCTGGGTGGGCGGCAACGACCGCCGTCTGGCTCTCTTCGAGAACCTCTTCCCCATTCCCCGGGGCGTCTCCTACAACTCCTACCTGATCGTGGACGAGAAAACCGCGCTGATCGACACCGCGGACGCGTCCATTACCAGACAATTTCTGGAAAATATTGCCCACACCCTGGACGGGCGCGGCCTGGACTACCTGATCGTCAACCACATGGAGCCGGACCACTGCGCCAACATTGAGGAGCTGCTCCTGCGCTACCCGGACTTAAAGATCGTCGGCAACACCAAGACCATTTCCATGATCGGCCAGTTCTACGATCTGGACGCCGCCGAGCGCAGCATCGTGGTCAAGGAGAACGACACCCTGTCCCTGGGCGCCCACACCCTGCGCTTCTACTTCGCGCCCATGGTGCACTGGCCGGAGGTGATGATGACCTACGAGGAGAGCGAACAGCTGCTCTTTTCCGCCGACGCCTTCGGGACCTTCGGCGCGGTAAACGGCAACCTGTTCAACGACGAGGTGAACTTCGAGCGCGACTGGCTGCCCGCCGCCCGCCGTTACTACAGCAACATCGTGGGCAAATACGGCGTCCAGGTGCAGTCCGCCTTAAAGAAGGTGGTGGGCCTTCCCCTGCGCATGATCTGCCCCCTTCACGGCCTGGTGTGGCGCAGCGATCTGGACGTGCTTCTGGACAAATACGCCCACTGGAGCAAATACGAGCCTGAGGAACAGGCCGTGGCCATTTTCTTCGGCTCCATGTACGGCGACACCGAGAACGCGGTGAACGTGCTGGCCGCCGGCCTGGCCGACGCGGGCGTGAAAAATATCGCCGTCTACGACATTTCCAGCACCCACGTGTCCGTGCTGATCTCCGAAATCTTCCGGTGCAGCCACCTGGTACTGGCCGCCCCCACCTACAACGGCGGCGTCTACCCGGCCATGCTGAATCTGCTCCACGACATGAAGGCGTTGAGCGTGCAGAACCGCACCGTGGCCCTGATCGAAAACGGCTCCTGGGCCTCCACCTGCGCCAAGCAAATGCGCGCCGCCCTGGAGGAGATGAAGCAGATGCAGATTCTGGACACCACCGTGACCTTAAAATCCACGCTGAAGGAGGATTCCGCGGCGGCGCTGGAGGCACTGCGGGAGAGCCTCCTGGCTTCCTTGGGACAGTAAAACCGCCCCGGCCGCGCCAACATAATCCCCCAACAGGCGGTTCCCGCCGCCGGAGGGCCGGAACCCCGGCCTGCGCTGACGGCCCCATTACATCCACAAAAAGCAGCCGGTTTATGGACCTGAAAACGATCTGTAAACCGGCTGTCTCTGTCATATCTTATTTCAGTAAAGCAGCTGCCGGATGATACCGGCAAAAGGAAAGCGGGCGAAGGGCTGAGGCAGCCTTGTCGTCCGCTTTGGATTGCGTTGAACTTATTTCGATCGGGTTGTACTGGATTCGCTGTGGAAACCGGTATTGTCCGTTGAATCCCATCTGATTTTTATCGGAACCGGCGTTGCTTTTTGTATCTCATGTGGCGCTGCCGGAGGTTCCGCTGTTGTCAGTTCCACCGCTGTTGCCGCCGGAGGTTCCGCCGTTGTCAGTTCCACTGCTGTTGCCGCCGGAGGTTCCGCCGCTGTCGGTTCCACCGCTGTTGCCGCCGGAGGTTCCGCTGTTGTCAGTTCCACCGCTGTTGCCGCCGGAGGTTCCGCTGGTGTCGGTTCCTCCGCTGTTGCCGCCGGAGGTTCCGCTGGTGTCAGTTCCGCCGCTGCTGCCGCCGGAGGTTCCGCTGGTGTCGGTTCCTCCGCTGTTGCCGCCGGAGGTCCCGCTGTTGTCAGTTCCATCTCCCGTACCGCCGGAGGTTCCGCTGTCATCGGTCCCGCCTTCTGTACCGCCGGAGGTTCCTCCTTCGGTATGATCCGGCGAGCCGCCTGTGGAACCGCTGCTGTCAGACGTTTCACCTGAACCGCCGGTAGAGCCGTTCTGATCTGCCGGGTCGGATGTGTTTCCGCCGGAAATGTCTCCGGTTCCGCTGCCATCCGGTGATTCTGTGGAGCCGTTTCCGGTTCCGTTATCCCCGTCCTGACCGCTGCCGCCGTCCGCCTCGCCGCCGGAGCCGCTGTTGCCGCCATTCCCGGAACCGTCCTCCTGTCCGGTGCTGCCGGTATCGCCGCCTGTGGCTGAATCACCCGTATCCGGGGACTGGCCGCCGTTTTCAGTCGGATCGCCCGGCGTGCCATCCGGTTTTTGACCGTTCTCTATCCCTGCGTTTCCGCCCGCCTCACCGGCATTTTCCGTTCCGGCCTCCGGGCCGCCAGCGCCTCCGCCTCCGGCCTGACCGCCGCCTGGCACGATTTCGGCCTCCACTTTTTCGGCCTCGGAGGGCGAGGCAGCCGTGAGGACAGGCACCTCGTCGGCAGGCTCTTGGGTGTAACTGTAAACTGCCTCGAACTCCAAATCTTGATCCACCACAATTGTCGTGGGATCATCAACACGAACCCCATCCAAATTCCATCCCAGAAAGTCACGGTAGTATATAACCGCCTCCGTACTATCCTCCAGCGAAAATACAGCAAACTGATCGAGCAAGGGCAGAGAGTCCACTACCTCTCGACCCGGCATCTCCGGTACCTCCGTAATGTATTGCCCTTCATAGACAAGCCCTTCCAAAAGTACCTTCTTCTCTGTCTCGTCCTTCTCGTACCCTAAAAACGTCACTGTAAATGCCTGGGCCACCTGCACGGTAATCGTTCCGGTAATGGTTGTGGAATATTTGGAAAATGTGACTCCGGTCAGCCCCATACTTGCAATACCAAAATACAAGAGCCAGGCGTTGAGAGAATGCCGTCTTTTTCTGTTTGAATCCGCTCGTTTTCCACTGCCGTTCTTCGAAAAAAACGCCATCCTCCTTTCCTCCCTTCATCCCTGTCTTTTCACAAATAAACCAAACGCCGTCAGCCTGCCAGTTCCCGTTTCCGCAAATGAGGCGCTTCCACCAGAAGCATCAACGCCACAACCATCACCAGCATTCCCAGCGACGATTTGAGGAACAGAATCAGATTTCCCAGATGGGGAATGACCAGGCGGACGCTTCCATAGATATTGTCGCGGTTGATCGTCACACCGTCCGGTGCGTTGTTGGCGTCGCCTTTTGTCTGAAAGGTTTCTCCATTTTTTTCCATAACTCTGTGGGTGACAAATGTTCCCTGGTCTCCGAAGGTCACAATCTCACCCGGCGTATAATCCGCCTGCTGGCGGATGATCAGGCTGTCTCCCGGCGAAAACGCCGGTTCCATGCTGCCCGAAAGCACGGTCACCATGGAGTAGCCGAACAGTGAGGGAAGTTCTTCGTGATAGACAAAGCGCTTCACCAGCAGTATGCCGTTCATCAATATCACTGCAACGAGAATTGCGGTGACAAAACGCTGCAGCCAACGTCCGATTTGTTTCATATTGATCATGTCTCCTCTATGATGTGGTTTGCTCTGCGTGAATCATCACGATCACCCGGTATTCCAGGTCCGCGGCAGAGCCGATTTTCGTGTCCAATACGTCATTTCCACCGGCGAACAGCCATTGCCATTCCAGGAGATATTCCTTCTCTTCTCCCGGGTCCAGATTTACGGACTCGGCGGAGAGCTGTTCCGCGGTCAGCCAGGTGTCCTGATCTCCGCAGAGATATTGACCGTCCGATTTCAAGCGGTAGCGCAGGGGCAGAAGGAGCTGGCCGTCCGGCGCGGAAATCTTCATCTGATACTGGATTTCATAGGAATTCCGGTTGCTGACCAGAAATTCGTAACTTCCCTTGGAACCGGGCATCAGCTTCCGGTCCTCCCCCGCTCCGGTCCGATCCGCGAACAGGCTGATCTCCGTGTTCTGCTGCCATACCGGGCCGTTCTTTTCCTGTACCTGCACGTCGGCAGGCTGGTCCGGCTCGGTGGGATCGGTGGGATCAGTCGGCTCGGTCGGGTCAGTTGGGTCCGTCGGATCAGTGGGGTTCGATGGCTCCGTTGGTTCGGTGGGGTCCGTCGACGGGGTGGGCGGCCTGGATGAGTGATCGTGTGAGGAATCAGAGTCAGAATCCGGGTGATTGGGCTGGGTCTGATTCCCAGCTGCCGCGCTGGTCTCCGCCGGGGACTGGGAGGGCTGTTCCAGGCTCTCCGCGGTGGATTCCTGCCCTGCTATGGGGACGGATTCCGCAGCGGCGCTGTTGCTTTGATCCTGCGCGGATGGCGGGAGCGGCTGGGACTGCGTCTGTCCGGCGGCCTGAGCTGCCGGGTCTGTCGTGTTCTCCTGGTCGATCAGGCCCTCGCCGGACTCGGGAATGTTTGATTGATCATTGGCTGCGGGCTGGGCCGCAACCGGGTCTGCCGTTTTCCCGGTGGTGTCCTTGTAGTGATCGGCTCCGGCGTCCCGGGTGTAGACATCCGGGGCAACTGTGATTCCGTCGTTTTCATCCAGTTGGAGACGGATGTGCACTGCAATGACGTTCTCGGACACTGCCAGTTGGTACGCCTCCGCGTTGCCGGTGACCTTGCCGGTCTGGATTCCGCTTTCGCGGTCTATGTGGATTTCAACCTGACTTTCCTGCCTCCCGGAATCGTCCAGCAGGGCCAGGTTATGTGTTCCGGTCTCCACGTCTTTAAAATGAAAAACCCCTTCCGAATCCGTGGTGGTTCGCCTGGGGTCGCTGTGTAGCTCTATTACCCGGTTTGCACAGGGCGAACCGTCTGTGTAAAAGATCTGTCCGCTGAAGTCGATTCGGTTCGGATTCACAGCCTCGTTCTCCGGGGACAACACGATGGTATCCAACATCTGCCCCAAACGGTGATCCGTCGCCCTTCCGATATGGGTGCCCGCAAGGAAGGAGGTGATGGAAACGAACAGCAGGAGGATGGGGAGGATGATCCAGATGGTCTTGCTGTTGCCGGTGGTCTGGCTGTTCTTATACGTTTTTTTGCCAGTGTCCAACATATGGCATCCCCCTATGATTTAGTTTATGATATAGTATATTGAAATTTTGTTTGGCCTCTGCCAGAAAACAGCAAAGTTGGGAGTGCTATGCTCTGGTGGAGGCCAAACCGCTATGCGGTTTAGCCTTTGTTAAAGAAACTATAAAAATTATTCAGACTTTTCAACATGCTGAGAAGCATTCATTGAAATTGTATATATTGCATTTTGTCCAGCCATAGCGGTATCTGCTACATCCTTATCATCTGCACTTGCTCCTTCAGCGGCACCTGCACCTTCTGGGAGTTCCCAATATATGCTAACGGTTTCACTCTGTATACCGTTTTTCTCTCCATATCCCAAAATACCCGTCAAACCAGTTTCCGATGAAATCTCTTTAGTACGGGCACTATCGCTATAAAATTTCATATGCTCTAGGCTTCCGCTATCCTTCGAAATCTTGATAGTATAATCAAACCCTACTTCTGCAGTATCTCCCTTAATCAAAACATCAATTTGTCCTTTGGCTCCAGGAAAAATCTTTTTTCCTTCCCCACCCAATGTAATTGTCTGATTGTCGAAACTTGCATTTTCATCCTTATTAAATGTAACTCCCCAACTTGCAACTGTTACGTTTGCCTTTGCACTTGCATTCGTCACATACTTTGCAAACGTCCCTCCCACCAAACTACTGGTAACCAATGTCAACACAACTGCTGCCGCTCCAATTTTCCCAAAAATACTTTTCTTCATGTCTTTTCCTCTTTCCTTTTTAATTATTTTTTATTAATAAATTTAATTACTACCTACCATCATTCAGGCTCCGCGCGTCCCCGCCGTCACCCTTTCTCCGCTCTCAGCCGTTCCAATTCCATCTCCAGCTCTTTCGTCCTGGACACTTCCTTCCGGCTTTCAAGCTGTCTGCGGATCACATCCCACAGCACAAACAGCACCAGCGGGCACACCACAAACAAAATCATTCCCGTGGTCGTCTGCATGAACATCGCCAGATTCCCGGCTCCGGCGACTCTTCTCTGGTAAATGCCTTCCACGTCCGCCGGTTTCACCATTCCCTGGTCGGCAGCGTTGTTGGCGTCGCCCTGGGTGACATACCGCGTCTCGCCGTTCTCCGACTTCACCTCCACGATCCTATGGGTCACCACCGCGCTTCCGCTCTTGTAAGCGATCACGTCGCCCACCTTCAGGCTGTCAGGATCGGTCTCCTTGACAAATACCATGTCGCCGGTCATGATACTGGGCTCCATGGAACCGGACAGCACGATAAACGGCTTATACCCCAGGAAATCAGGCACCTTGTCGGGACTGGTATAAGACTTCACGATCAGCGTCACGTTGATCAGCAGCAGCGGAACGAACACCACACAGAGCGCGATCCCCACAGCTCCCACGATCTTTTGCAGCAAACCGTTTTTTTCCTTCATCCCTCACTCATCTCCTTTCTTCAAATGTTTCTCCCGACCAGCCAATCCGGAGGGGCTTTCTCAGCACAAAAAAGGCAATCCTGAGTCCAGTCAGGATTGCCTAAAAATCTGCATAAACACACCTTGGGCGTGCAATACGCGAACCAAATACAAACGTACCATACCCGGAACGTCCATATAGGGGCAACTGGCTGTCATATCATATACTATGATTTAGACCCTTTAGCTTTGCGTCGCTGACTTTCATCAGTTTTGCCAAATATGTAGTTGATATGGGATCAGTATAGCGCAGCCTGCGCAACCGATGTGCAACTATTTCCGCGTATTTTGAAAATTATTAAATTTAAAATTCTGACTCTGTATTTTTCTCCTCACCCCCTGCCCGTACGTCCACTTGACAACCTGGCGTTGGTCTCCTCGGCCCAGCTGTAGTCGAACATATACTCGTCCTCATAGTGGTATCTCCCGCTGCCGTCCGCCTTCATATATTCAAAGTAATCGCATTCCAGATCATCGCCCTTCACATAGCAGCCGCCCCGGCGGTTGTAGAATACACCCTCGATCCCGTACTCCTCGAACACCCCATGAATCCCGATCACCGCCTTCCGGTACAGCGCCTTCACCCGGCTGTCGTAATCCTTGTCCGGCCACAGCTTGTCCACGGCTTCCTCCATGGTCACCTCGCCTCCCATGCGGTCCACGCAGAGGGCCAGCAGCTCTTTGCTCTTGGCATTGGAAAATTTCACCAATTTTTCATCGATAAACACGTCGAACCGGCCGAAGGTCCTGATAAATACCCGCTTGGCCTGCCCCTTTGCCAGCAGCCTGGCGCGGTTTAACGCGTCCATGATGTCCTCCCGGCTGTAGGGCTTGAACACATAGTAATCCGATTTCATTTTCAGGGCGTCCAGCACGTAATCGCTGTAGCCGCTGACAAAAATAATGATCATATCCCGCTTGATTTCCCGCAGCTTTCTGGCCAGCTCGATGCCGTTCATCTGGGGCATCTCAATGTCCAGCAGCGCGAAATCCACCGTGTTGTTCCTGGCGTACTCCAGCGCCTCCAGGGGATTGGTAAACCTCCCCACCAGTTCTATTTCCCTGACCTGCGCGCACTCGATCTCAAACTGGCGCATGGACAGCTCTTCATCATCCACAACAATCGTCCGCATGTTCCGTCCTCCCCTCTGTTTCAAATTTCGATTATCCCTGTTTGGGAATCCGCACAATGGCCCGGGTTCCTTTACCCGGTATGCTGTTGATCTCCAGGCACGCGCCCGCGATCTCCTGCAGGCGCAGCCGGATATTTTCAAGGCCCGCCGAGGTTTTGGGCACACCGGCGGCGGGATCAAAACCGGCGCCGTCGTCCAGCACCTCCACCATGTAGCTGTGCTCGTCCTCAAGGGTGCTGACCTTCACCGTGCCATCGCCATTTTTCCCGCGGATGCCGTGTTTGATGGCGTTCTCCACCAAGGGCTGCACGGTCAGGGGCGGGACCTCGAAGCCGTCCGGTCCGATCTCGTATACCAGGGCCAGCTTGTCCCCGAAGCGTACCTTTTCGATATTACAGTAATTGCGGATATGCTCCAATTCCTGGGCAAACGGGATCATACCTCCCTGGCCGATGGAATCGATGTTGGCCCTGAGATATTTGGAGAAATCATAGACCAGATTGTAGGCCCGGTCCGGGTCCAGCTTGATCAGCGTCCGGATGGAGCTGAGCGTATTGTAGATAAAATGGGGCTGGATCTGGCTGATCATCAGCCTGAGCCTGGAGTCCTGCAGCTCCCGCCCGATCCGCGCAGTCTCCTCCCGCTTATGCCGGGTGTCCATGAGCAGCGCGGCAAACAGACAGGCGATGTAGCCGAACAGCCCGCTGCGCAGATAATTTCCGTTCCGCATATAATCCATTTGATAGTACAGAACGATCTCCGCTCCCAGACTCACAGCCATCAGCGCCATCCCGGCGCATTCCAGCTTGAAATACGCGTCCAGGGGCCTTTCCCTGCGGAAGCGCTTTACGATGATCAACAGCAGCGCCAGAAACATAACTGCGTAACAGGTGTGGGTAACCCAGGCCGTTTCCATGAAATCCGCCACATTTGTCAAGTGCAGGATGTTCAGGATAAAAAAGTTGGCGGAGAACATATAGCTGAGCCGCCGCAGCGCCGGCTGGTACTCCCGGGGGAACCGATGCATAAGGTAAAACAGGTAGGGCAGCGGGCAGATCATGGACAGAATATAGCGGGCCATGGTCATGGTATAGCCGAAATCCCATATGAACCCGGGAAATTCCACCTCATTTACCATCCAGAGGGAGGCCAGCACCACGAATATTCCCAGGCAGCGGACTGTACAGACATCCTCCAGCAGGCTGCGCAGGTAAAATGAACTGACAAAGATGGCCAGTCCCAGGATCATGAATACCCCGCAAACCATCATCTGCGGAATATACTGCCGCAGCAGGTAGGAAGTCAGCTTCAGCGGTGCCCCCAGCCAGACCGGTGACAGCACGCCTGAGGATACGCGGTACGGGGAGCGCAAGGTCACGGCGATGGTCTGTCCAGCGCAGTCCGGCGGAATCTGCACCATATTCCAGTGGTTGGGTGTCGCCTTGCCAGAGGGACGCATACCGTCGGAATTGTAACGGTACAGCAGGCGGTCTCCCACTCTCACCTCCACGCTGGAAAAGGCTGTATGGAAACAGATCGCATAATCGTCAAACCCGGTATCCGGCAGCTTTTTGCTCATGGTGACCGGCACGTCCGGAGCTGCGCCGGACTTGTGCGGCATAGAAATGATTCCGGTCTCCACTCCCTCCTGCGTCAGCGTCCATCCATCCGAAAAATTTACCGGCGACGGTCCGTTCACCAGACTTTCAGTCCGGGCCTCAAACCGGAGATTACCGGACCACAATAAGATGGCAAACGCCAACATGGCCGCTGTCAGAAACAGTATGTATGCCGTCCGGTTCTCCCGGTTTTCCTCATTGAACATGATTTCCCCCCGCCCTTTATTTTCCATTTTCTGTTTTTATTATAATCAATAACGTAGGGATTCACAATCAAAATATGGAATATGCGGTTTGTAAATTTTTTACAAACCGCATACCTGTCGCATAACCGGATTCACTTTAAATATTACAGCGTGCAGCTCACGCTTCCGTCACATCCCCCACCAAATAGCGATCCACAAAGCTGTGGTTCAGCTTCACGCCTAAACCCGGGGCGGTGGGCACGTCCAACACGCCGTCGTGGATCTTGTGCTCAAATGCCTCCTCCACAATCTCGTAGTGGCACGGGTCGTGGAAGGGGAACATTTCCTGCATGGCCAGATTGCCCAGACACGCGGCCAGCTGTACTGCCGCGGCCGTCAGCACCGGCCCGCCGCAGTTGTGAGGCGCAATCCTGGCGCAGTAGGTCTCCGCCATGGCCCCGATGTGAAACGCCTCCAGAATGCCCCCGCAGGTTCCCGGGTCGGGCTGCACGATGTCCACGGCCCGGCTCTCCAGAAGCCTGCGGAAGCCGTACCGCGTGTAGAGCCGCTCCCCGGTGGCCAGCGGAATGTCCACCTTCTCCCGGATCACCCGGTAGGCGTCCACATCGAAGGCGTCCATGGCCTCCTCGTACCAGAAAATGTTATATGGCTCAATGGCCTGCCCGAACCGCCACATCATGTCGCTGGTCCCCTCGGCGGTCACGTCCACCAAGAGATCCCGGTCCGGCCCGATGGTCCGGCGCACCAGCTCCACCGCCTTCACCGCGCAGTTGAAATTGGCTTTGGTCACGTTCCGGTTTTTGATGTGCTTGTTCAGGTGGCGCACCGGGTCCACCTGGCTCATCGGGTACATTTTCAGGGCGTCATATCCCTTTTCCACCACCGCCTCGGCTCTCCTGGCGAAGTCTTCAGGCGTGACGCATTTCCCCTCGGACCAGCCGTTGGCGTAGACCGGAATCTGATCCCGCTGCTTTCCGCCCAGAAGCTGGTATACGGGCACGCCCAATGCCTGGCCCTTGATATCCCAGAGGGCGTGTTCCAGGGCGCTGGCCGCAGCGTAAAAGATCGCACCGGCCCCCTTGCCCCAGAAGGTGTCGTAATAAAAATCGTTCCAGATAGACTGAATCTCGTCGGGATTTTTCCCCACCACGAACCGTCCGGCCAATTCCTCAGCCATTTTGGCGGCGGCGTAGCAGCCCACGCCGAAGCCCACCGCGCCCTCGCCGATACCATTTATCCCTTCATCGGTTAGCACTTCCGCGATCACCGGGCGGAAGGTCCCGGTGTCAACCACATAGATTTTAACCTCTCTTACCTTCATCTTCCCAATTCCTTTCTACAGATTGTTGATCTCCCTGACCTGGTGGCAGGCCACGAAATGGCCGGGCAGCACTTCCTCCAGCTCCGGCTCACAGCTGCGGCACCGCTCATTGGCGTAGGGACAGCGGGGCGCGAACCGGCAGGCTTTGGGCGGCTCGATAGGGGATGCCAGCTCCCCCTTTAGCAGAATCCGGTTCCGCCTGACTCCCAGCCTGGCCCGGGGAATCGCAGACAGAAGGGCCTTGGTGTAGGGGTGCAGCTGGCGGCTGAACAACTCCTTTGAGCTGGAATTTTCTACCACCACGCCCAGATACATGACCATAATGTCATCGGAGATGTGTTTCACCACCGACAGATCGTGGGTCACGAAAATGTAGGTCAGGTTCAGCTCGTCCTGGAGATCCATCATCAAATTTAAAATCTGGGCCTGGATGGACACGTCCAGGGCGGACACCGGCTCGTCGCAGACGATGAACCTGGGATTTAAGGTCAGGGCGCGCCCGATGCCGATGCGCTGGCGCCGCCCGCCGTCCAGCTCATGGGGATAGCTGTGCTCGTAGCGCTCCGGCAGTCCCACGATATCCATGAGCTCCCGCACCCGGCGGTTGTACTCATCCCTGCTTTTGCACATTTTGTAGACCTTTAACGGTTCCCCGATGATCTCGGCCACCGACTGCCGCGGATTGATGGAGGAGTAGGGGTCCTGGAACACCATTTGCATATTCCGCCTGAGATCGTGAAGCTGGGCTTTAGTGGGATTTGAAATGTCCGCTCCGTCAAACAGAATCTGCCCCTCCGTGGCTGGAAGGAGGTGAAGGATCACCCGCCCAAGGGTGGATTTCCCGCAGCCGGATTCCCCCACCACGCCCAGGGTCCGCCCCTCCTCGATGGAGAAGGAGACGTTGTCCACCGCGTGGAGCAGCCCGGACTTCGTGGGAAAATACTTCTTTAAATGTTTCACTTGCAACAGTGTACTCATCTTTTCCCCTCCTCTCCGCCGGCCGCCAGCCAGCAGCGCACCTCGTGGGTGTCCGACACCTTCACCGCAGGCGGCGGCTTGACGCAGCGCCCGTCCGCATGGCTGCAGCGGTCGCAGAAATTGCATCCCTCCGGCAGGTTGGCCGGATCAGGCATCATTCCCGGGATAATGTTCAGCCGCTCGCTCTCCACGTCCAGATCCGGGATGGACTGAAACAGGCCCACGGTGTAGGGATGGCGGGGAGAATTGTAAATATCTTCCAGAGTTCCTTTTTCCACGATCTCGCCCGCATACATGATTGCCACCTGGTCGCACACCTCGGCCACCACGCCCAGGTCGTGGGTGATCAGGATCATGGCCGTGCCGTAGGTCTCCTTGAGGCTGCGCATCAGGTCCAGCACCTGGGCCTGGATGGTCACGTCCAGAGCCGTGGTCGGCTCGTCGGCGATCAGAAGCTTAGGGTTGCAGGCCAGGGCGATAGCGATGATCACACGCTGCTTCATTCCGCCAGAAAACTGGTGCGGATACTCCCCGTAGCGCTCCCCGGTGATTCCCACCAGCTCCAGCATTGCGCAGGCTTTTTTCTGAGCCTCCACCTTGGATATCTTTTCGTGGAGCTGGATCACCTCAGTGATCTGATCCCCCACGGTCATCACCGGGTTCAGACTGGTCATGGGGTCCTGGAAAATCATAGCCAGGTCCTTGCCACGGATTCTGCGCATTTCCTTATTGCTCTTCTTCAGAAGGTCTTCCCCGTTCAAAAGGATCTCCCCTGAGACCACCTTTCCGGGCGGATTGGGCACCAGGCCCATGATGCTCAGCGCTGTGGTAGTCTTTCCCGCGCCGGTCTCGCCCACCAGGCCGATGGTGGCCCCCTCCTCCACAGTCAGGGATATCTCGTTTACCGCCTCCACCACTTCCTTGTCCACCACATAGTGGACGGTCAGATTTTTGATTTCTAATAGTTTATGATCCATAGTCCTTCCCTCCCTACTGCTTCAGGCGGGGGTCCAGCGCGTCCCGCAGCCCGTCGCCCAGCATGTTTAATGCAAAGGCGGTGGCCACGATGGCCAGTCCCGGTATGATCGCGATATGCCAGTAATCCCGCAGGTAGTCGCGGCCGGCCGATATCATCAGCCCCCATTCCGGCGTGGGCGGCTGAACGCCCATCCCCACAAAGCTTAAGGAAGCGCTCATGAGGATCACGCTCACCGCGCCCAGGGTGTACTGGACGATCACGGGCGCCAGCGCGTTGGGCACCACGTGGTGGAGGATCACCCGCAGATTGCTGCACCCGATGGACTGGGCCGCCTCCATGTACTCCCGGTCCTTTAACGTCAGGACCTGGGCCCTCATAATGCGGGCGAACTCCGGCGACTGGGTCACAATCAGCGCAATCATCATATTTTCCATGCTGCTTCCCAGGGCCGCCACGATGCTGACACACATCAGCATGGTGGGGATGCCCATAAAAATGTCCACGATGCGCATGACGATGTTGTCCAGCCTGGGATAGAAGGCCGCCAGCAGCCCTAAGGCCGAGCCGATGAGCGCAGCCATGGTGATACAGACGAAGGTAATGAACAGCGTGTACCGGCCGCCCACCAGAATCCGCGTCAGAATATCCCTGCCGAAATTGTCCGTGCCGAAAATGTGAGCGGCGCACGGGAACAGCAGCCTGTCCGTGTAGTTCTGCGCCGCGTAGTCATAGGGCGACAAAAGCGGCCCGAAGACCGACAGCACGACAATGGCCGCCAGCATGTAAAGCCCCACCATGGCCATGCGGTTTTTCTTCAGGCGTTTCCAGATTTCCACCACCTGGGAGGTCTTTTTCTTCTTTTTTCCCACAGGATCAGTCATCAGCCTCACCTCCGGTCTCTTTTGTCCTGATGGCTTTGCGCTTCCCGGAGTACATGGACCGGATGCGCGGATCGATAAAGCAGTAAACGATGTCCACCAGCAGATTGATCATGATACAGTTTAGGCCGATCCAGAGCACGCCGCCCTGAACCACCGGGTAATCCTTGAAGTTCACGCTGTCGATGATGTATTTTCCGAGGCCCGGGATCGCAAACACGGTCTCTACCAGCACCGCGCCCGCCAGAAAGCCGCAGATGCGGATTCCGATCACCGTCACGATGGGCACCTGGGCGTTCCCAAGGGCGTGGCGCATGATGGTCAGCCATTCGCTCTGCCCTTTGGCCCGGCTGGTGCGGATGTAGTCCTGCCGGATCACCTCCAGCATGCTGGAACGGGTCATACGCATGATGGAGGCGCTGGCCTGTAGTCCCAGGGTGAATACCGGCAGAATCCAGTATTTCGCGCCGTAGGTGCCGGTGGCGGGCAGAATCCTGAGCTTCACCGAGAAGAGCAGCACCAGCACCATGGCGATCCAGAAGGACGGGGCCGAAACCCCGAACAAGGACACCAGGGTGCCGATGCGGTCAAAGGCGGAATACTGCTTGACCGCCGCCACGATCCCGGCCGCCACGCCGATCACCATGCCCAAAAGCGTGCTCAGCACCGCCAGCTTCAGCGTGTTGGGGTAACGGTCCATGATCTCGTCAAATACAGGCCGCCCGGTCTTGTAGGACGTCCCGAAATCCCCGTGGAGCACTCCCACGAAATACCGCCCAAGGCGGACCAGGTAAGGGTCGTCCAATCCGTACTCCTCATGGATCTCCTGAACCTGGTCCGGCGTGGCGTTCTCCCCCAGAATCGCGTAGGCCGGATCGCCGGGCGTGATATACATGAGCGTAAACACGATGATGGTGATCCCAAACAGGATCGGCAGCATCATCAAAATCCGTTTTCCAATATATTTCAGCAAATGCTTCCCCTCCTTGCCGTCTCAAAAAGCCGCAGGCCGCAGGCGACGCCGGCGGCCGAAGGCGTTCAGTGTAAAATTATGCCAGACACATTACTCAAAATACACAAACTGGAGATAGTGCTGCTCGTAGGACGGTGTGATTCGGAAGCCCCTCACATCCAACTGGCAGGCCGCGTTGAGCTCCTTGTGCCATACCGGAAGCACCACGTAGTTTTCCATGAGCATCTCCTGGCAGCGGTAGTACAGCTCGTTGCGGGCGTCATGGTCGGTGGTGGCCAGAGCCTTGTTGATCAGGTCGTAGTATTCCTGATTTTCCCAGCTGGTCAGCGGCCACTCGGAGGTATCAGGCAGCCAGCGGAACAGTACACGGCCCGCCTCGCCGGTGGAGGCCGTCAGCCCGTAGATGGTCATGAATCCCTCGCCTGCCGCCAGGCTGGAGGACCAGGTGGTGGAGTCCATCACATCGATGGATACCTTGATTCCCACCTCGCTGAGCTGCGCCTGCACCACCTCGCAGAAGTCCTTGCGCTGCTGGTCCGAGCTGTTGCAGGAGATGGAGGTCTCAAAGCCGTCCGGGTATCCGGCCTCCGCCAGAAGGGCCTTGGCCTTTTCCAGATCCCGTTCCGGGAAATACTTGCTCATGTCGGGATGGCGGCCGTCGATTCCTGGGGAAATGATTCCGGTGCCCAGCTCGCCGTAGGAGCCGTAGGCCACGTCCACGGCCTGTTTGATGTCCACAGCCAGCCATACCGCCTGACGGACGCGCTCGTCCTCAAAGGGCTTCTGGGCCTGGTTCATGTACAGGTAGCTGGTGTTGGCTCCCATTGCCGATACCAGGTTGATCGCCTCGTTGGCGCGCACCCGGTCCACGTTGGTGGCCGTGATCTCGTACACGATATCCGCGCCGCCGGACTCGGCCTCGATCACGCGCGAGGAGGAATCGGTGATATAGCGCAGGGTCACGTTCTTCACATAGGGCTGGCCCTCGATCCAGTAATCGTCAAAGCCTTTAAGCACCAGGCTGTCGCCCGCCGTATACTTCACCACCTCGTAAGGGCCTGTGCCGATGGGCGCTTTGAGGAAGTCGCCGCCGGACTCGTTGTAAGAGCGCTCAGAGATAATGCCGCAGAGCGGATTCTCCAGCATGGCCACCTGGATGGCGTAGGGCTCAAAGGTCACCAGGGTAAAAGTGTAATCCCCTGTAACCTTGGTCTTGGAGAAGTCCACCTTATTCACCTGCATGGCGGCCACGGTATTGTCGTCCACCAGGCGTTTCAGGGTGAACACCACGTCGCTGGCCTTCAGCTCGTCCCCGTTGTGGAACTTCACGCCCTCGCGAATCTTGAAGTTGATGGTGCACTCATCCGGGTACTCCCAGCTCTCCGCCAGCCAGGGAATCAGCTCTCCCTTATCGTCGTACACCACCAGGGTCTCGTAAATCTGGCGGGTGGACTGATGCTTATTCTGGGTCACGGAGTCGTGGGGGTCCAAAGACCCGGGGTCGGCCGGCACTACCACGGTCATGGAATCCTTGGAAGATACGATTCCCGTGGGCTCGGTGGACACGATCATGCCGGACTCGCTGGCATAGCCGGTGTCGATCTTCTCAGCCTCGGTCTCCGCCGGGGCCTGGCTGGCCGCAGCTCCGCTTCCCTCCGTGGCCTGAGGCTGAGGCTCATTTTTGGAACAAGCCGCCATGGAAAGCGCCATCACGGCACTCAGTGAAAGTGCTAATGCTCGTCTCATGTACCTTTTCATCATAATCCTTCCTTTCTCTCTCCGTTTTTATATATCCCGCTGGCGGGAATGTTATCTCCTATTTCCGCAGGTGCGCGAAAACCGGCAGCTCCATAATATTGGTCATGGGGACGTGGAGCTCATGGTTTGCGTGCATCAGGAAATTGAATCCGTGGATGCGGGTGCCCTCCCGGGGCGCGCCCGTCTTCACCGCCCAGGCGCCAAGGGCCAGGCCCAGCTCCTTTTCCGGGGAATCCAGCGTCCCGCCGGCGCGGCTGGAGGGCACAACCAAAAGCCCCTGATCCATCATGTACCGGGCCGTCTCCAGCGCCTCCGTGATGGTGCCCGCCTGGTTGGGCTTAAAGATCATACCGCGGGCGGCTCCCATTTCCACCGCCTTTTTGGCCCGGTCCAGACTGGTGCACAGGAAATCGTCCCCGATCACCACAGAATTGATTTGTTTTGACGCAAGCGCAAAGCCCTCGAAATCCTCCTCCTGCAGCGCGTCCTCCACAAATGCGATGGGATACCGGTCCGCCAGACCAGCCAGCTGGCCGATCACAAAGTCCCTGGTCACCAGGCCGCCTCTCCAGCGGTACAGCCCCTTCTCCTCGTCGTAATACTCGCTGCTGGCGCAGTCCAGGGCGTAGGCAATGTGATCCGTATATCCCAGGTCCGCCACCGCCTCCGCCAGAATCCCCATTACCTCCCAGGGATCGTCGGAGGGAGCGGCCCAGCCGCTGTAATTCCCCACCGCAGGGCGGCCGTTGTTGTATTTCTTCAGCACATCCCCCAGGTGGTAAAATATCTCCACAATCATCCGTATGGACTCGTTCACGTCGGTCATACCATGGGGCAGCACCATGAATTCCTGCCATGGCATGGTCTTGCCGTTGTAAGTGCCGCCGTTGATCACATTGGCGGAGGGGCTCATGATGTATGTGATGGGATTATCCGCCACATTCTCGTAGATATGGCGGTGATTCTCCGCAGCCGAGGCGTAGCAGACCGCAGCCGACGTGGCGAACACGGCGTTTCCGCCCAGATTCGTCTTGTAGCGGGTGCCGTCCAGACTGATCATCCGGCGGTCAATGCCCTCCTGTTCGTGGACGTCCATGCCGATGAGCGCCGGAGCGATACAGCGCTCCACGTTCTCCACCGCCTTCATCACGCTGAGTCCACCCCAGAAATCCGGCCGTTTGTCCCGCAGGACAAAGGATTCGTTGGCGCCCACCGAGGTGCCGGTGGAAGCTCCCGCGCGGCCCAGATATCCCGCCTCCGTAATCACGTCCACCTCCACCACCGGCCGGCCGTTGCTGTCCAGGACCTGCCTGGCTGTAACCTGTTTGATTTTTGACATCTCCCGTTCTCCTCCCTAGTGTTTTAAATGTGCGAAAATTGGCAGTTCCATAATGTTGGTCTGCTTCACCCCCAGCTCCTCCGAGACCCGCAGCAGGAAGTTGAATCCATTGGTCCGCGATCCGCTGCGCGGCGCGCCGGTCTTGGTCACCCAGGCCCCCAGCGCCACCGCGATCTCTTTTTCCGGGGAGTCCAGGGTTCCGCCCGCGCGGCCGGAGGGGATCACTAAAAGACCCCTGTCCATCATGTACCGCGCCGTCTCGATGGCCTCGGTCAGGGTTCCCGCCTGATTGGGCTTAAAGATCATGCCCCGGGCCGCTCCCATTTCCACCGCCTTCTCTGCCCGGTCCAGGCTGGTGCACAGGAAATCGTCCCCGACGATCACGGTATTGACCTTCCGGCTGGCCAGTGCGAAGCCCTCAAAATCCTCCTCCCAGAGCGCGTCCTCGATAAATGCGATGGGATACCGCTCCGCCAGGCCCGCCAGCTGCCCGATGATGAAATCCCGGTCCACGTAATCCCCGCGCCACCGGTACAGCCCCTTCTCTTCGTCGTAATATTCGCTGCTGGCGCAGTCCAGGGCGTAGGCCATGTGGCCGGTAAAGCCCAGATCGTCCACCGCACGGGCGATCAGATCCATCACCTCAAAAGGATCGTCCGACGGCGCGCCCCAGCCGCTGTAATTGCCCATCGCGGGCTTGCCGCCGTTGTATTTCTGCACCAGGTCTCCCAGGTGGTAGAAGGTTTCCACGATCATGCGCACGGACTCCTCCACGGTGTCCACCCCGTGGGGCAGGATCATAAACTCCTGGAACGCCTGGGTTTTGCCGTAATATGTACCCCCATTGATCACATTGGAGGAAGGGCTCATGAGACAAGGGATCGGCCCGTCCGCCAGATTCCGGTAAATAGGCAGATGGTTCTCCGCCGCCGCTGCCTTGGCCACGGCCACGGAGACCGCGTAGATGGCATTTCCTCCCAGATTGGTCTTGTACCGCGTCCCGTCCAGCGCGATCATCTTCCGGTCGATGGCCTCCTGATCCTGGACGTCCATCCCCAGAATGGCCGGAGCCAGCACCTCCCGTATATTGGCGATGGCCTTGTAGACGCTCATGCCCCCGTAGACGCCGGGATCGCCGTCCCGCAGCACAAAGGATTCATTGGCCCCCACGCTGGAGCCGGTGGATGCTCCGGCCCGGCCCATAAAACCGCTCTCGGTGACGACGTCCACCTCGGCCACCGGCCTCCCCTTGCAGTCCAGCACCTGCCTGGCTTTTACTTCTGTGATCTTCGACATGTTCTCCCTCCTCGTATGGCTTAATCGATGTAAATGATATTCAGGTCACAGAGATTTGTCCCCGTGTTGCCCGTAAATATGCAGTCCCCAATTTTTTCCAGTGCATTGCCCGTGGAGTGGAAGCGCAGGGCGTCGAAAATGTTCTCCCCGGCCGCCTCCAGCCGCTCGCAGGTGCTCCCGTCCACGATGCCGCCCGCGTAGATGGTGGGGCCGTCCGTACCTTCCGTGTCAATGGAAGCCCCGGCCACGCTCTTCATTCCCTTGATGCCGATGGCCATTCCCAGAACCAGCTCCTGGGACGGCCCCCCGACGCCCCTGGGCGGTTCCTGGATGTTGCAGGTGGTCTCCCCGGCGCACACCACATAGCAGGGCGTCTCGATGGGATTGTTGCGGTATTTGATCTCGCGGATCAGGGACGAGAAAAACATTCCCGCCTGGCTGCTCTCCCCCTCCAGATAGGTGGTCAGCACCATACAGTTGATCCCCATCTCCTCCGCGATCCTCTTGGCTGTGCGGCAGGAATCCGCCAGATTCCCCACCACAAAGGTAGTGATCCTATTCTCGTCGATGTCAAAGGGCGTCTCCTTCACCCGGCTGTCGTCAAAGATAAAATTCACCACGCTGGCCGGAAGCCGGTCCGAAAGCGCGTAATTCACAATCATGTCCCTGGCGTCCTGTATGGAGGTCTGATCCCCGCCAAAAGGCGTTCCCCGGAAATACGCCGGAAGGCGCATATCGCTCTCCGAGGGCTTGCCTACCGCGTCGCTGATCTGGAAGCTGATCATCTCCGCCCCCACCTGGTGGCAGATCAGTTCCGCCAGGCGTCCGCCGTTGGTGCGGGAAATGTGCCTGCGCACGGCGTTGATCTCCAGAATTCTGGCTCCGCTTTTGAGCAGGATATCCTGGGCCGCGATCTCGTCCTCCAGGCTTATCCCCTCAACCGGATAGGTCAGAAGCGCTGAACTTCCGCCGCTGCACACGCAGATGAACAGATCGTCGGCAGATGCATTTTCAATCAGTTCGATCATACGCCCGGCAGCCTCCATGCCCTCCTCGTTGGGCAGTGGATGGCCTCCAACGTACACGTCCGTGTTGCAGTACCGGTCCTGCTCCTCCACGATCTTCACGGAAATGATCCCCTTGGTGATTCGTTCCCCCAGGACGTCGCAAACCGCCTGGGCCATGGCGTTGCAGGCTTTTCCCGCCCCCAGCAGATAGACCTTCCCCTTTTTGCTCAGATCCCACCGCCGCGTCCCCACCGTCAGGATGTCCCCCTCCAGGCTCATGATCTCCCGGATGCGCTTGCAGGCGTCCAGTTCCTGGAGCGTCCGGTCCATGAGCTGCAAGACCTTCTGCCTGGCTGCAGCATCACACCTGTTGGCAATTTTGTCGTAGTTGCGCACTTTTCTAATCACAGTCTTACCTCCATCGCTGTACCTATATATCCACGCGGCAAAAAGCGCCACAATTATGGACACTTCCAATCATTTCATTGATATAGGGGGGTATTTTTCAAAATTTTCTCTAAATTTTCCATTAATCTTATTATAAATCAAAAAATAGTGATTGAAAAATGCCAATTTTAGCGCTAAAATATTCAAAACGCGTATATTCAAAAAAGGGGGAAACCATGACAGTAGCGGAAATTGATGCATTTCTCGCCGTGGTGCGCTACGGTAGTATGGCCGAGGCGGCCAGACGTTTGTATACAAGCCAGCCGACCCTGAGCCGGCGGCTACACTCCCTGGAGGAGGAGCTGGGCTACGCCCTGCTGCTGCGCAACAAGGGCGTGCGCACCGTGGAGCTGACCCGTCAGGGAGAAAAGTTTATTCAGATCGCGGAAAACTGGAAGCATCTCTGGGACGACATGCAGAAGATCAACTCCTACCCTGAGGATTACCTTCTGCATTTTTCCGCAGTGAACAGCCTGGTCAGCTATATCATTTATCCGGCTGTCCACACTTTTCTGAACGAAAATCCTCATGTCCATGTGGTGCTGGAAAGCCAGCACTCCTACACCTCTTACACCCGGGTCCAGGAAGGTCTGCTGGACGGGGCGTTTGTGTGCAACACCATCTACAACCGTTCCATCCAGGCCCTGCCGCTCTGGAGCGAACCCATGTGCCTGGTAGCCGGTGCGGGCGTGCCCGCCTGGCCGGAGATGCTGCCCAATGATCTGGACAGCCGCCACGAAATCCGCGTCCCCTGGAACAATGAATTTGACGAATGGCACGACTACTGGTTCGGCACCAAGGACCCGGGCCGCGTGATCATCGACCAAATGCCCGCCGTGGAGCATTTACTTCGGAAGGACCCCACCCTGTGGATGGTGGCCCCCGTCTCCGCCGCCAAACAGATCGCGGAGAGCTCCAACGCTCAGCTGATCTCCCTGGCCTCCCACCCGGAACGGCGGATCTTCTATATCGCCAAAAGCGGATACTCCTCCGAGATCATGGACCAGTTCCTGCGGCATTTGATGGGGATTATCTCGAAGATTGACGAGATTTCGATTATTGCGGAAGGGTTGATGAAGTGAGATAAGATTTCAGAAAGGCGCTGATTCCAAAATACGAATCAGCGCCTTTCTATATTTCAATTCAATCCAAAGGCGACCACAATCATAAACGCGGTGCCCGTCATGCTGGACATTCCGCCGCGGCTGAACAGCTTATCGGTGAACGCGTCCCCGGAAGACATGGTGTAACCGCTCCACATGTAGTCGATCACGGCCTTGGCGGTATGCCCCTGGTAGAGCGTGGCGACCTGGAGACCGCCCAGACGGAGATCGAGGCCAACTGGGCCGTGTCCACGATGCAGAATGAGGGGTGAGCCGCCGGCAGCGTACCGCGGTAAACAGAAAACAGATAAAAAACCCCGGCCACTGATGCTTGCCTTGCAGGCATAGCCGTATCAGTGGCCGGGGGTTTTATCTGTTTTCTAAAATATCGCGTGTCCGCCGGCCTCTAATCTTCCGCCGCGGACCATCTCTTCCCATTATTCATCGAATCAGCTCCAGATAATCCCGCCGTAAATCCACAACCGCATACACGATCACCGTATGATCACGCTCCCTTACTTTATAGAAAATCAGATGCCTTTCCACAATTAAAACCCGGAACTTCATACGTCTCAGGAACGGATATCTGGGTTCCGCTCCGTTATAGGGCTGATCCTCCAGCAGCCGGATCGCGTGCTCCAGCTTTTACAGGTAAGCGAGCGCAATCTCCACACTCCCGGAATCATCCGCAATATAATAAATCAAGTCCCTGATCTGCGCGTCTGCCTGGTCAGTTCGGAGTACCTCGTATCTCATATCTCCTTCCTCGCCAGCAGATTTTCGCGGATATCGCTGAATGTATCGGCAATCGGTGATGTCCTTCCCTGGTCCACATCATCCTGCGCCTCCGCCAGGGTTCTTAATAAATCCAGCTCGGATTTCAGCCGGCCATACTGGGCGTAACCCATTAGAACCGTGTCTTCCCGGCCATTTACCGTTATAAAAACCGGCTCTCTTGTCTCCCGCGTCAGATGGGAAATCTCAGGGTATTTATTTCGCAGGTCCGATGATGGTCTGATTGTTTCCATGTACATTTCACCTCGCTTTTTGATATCTATATTATACGATTATAACGATATGCCGTAAGATATAACCCATTTCTCTCCCTGCGCCCCACCGGCCCCAAACCAAAAAGAACGCCCCGGCCGACCCGGAGCGCTCCTTCAAATCCATCTGATTTCATTTAAAAATATTTCTTGCTTCCCCAAAGATTACTCTTCTTCAAGTCCAGATACTCGTTGTACGCCTTTTCCAGAATCTGCTTTTCATTGGAAAATTTCAGCAGGTGGTAGGCTTCATAAAATTTATAGTACCCGGAGTCCAGAAAGTATTCTTCCCGCTGTGGTTTGCTGTAATAGCTGTCGGCCATCATCAGATACCAGTGGACGTCCTTTTCCACCACGTCCTGTGGGGTATTGAATGAATATTGGCTCTTACCGATATACTTGATGATGGAGGCGCTGACCCCGGTTTCTTCCTTAACCTCGCGCAGGGCAGTCTCCTTATACTCCTCGCCAGCTTCTACTGTTCCCTTGGGCAGAACCCATCCCTCGTACTTGTTCTTGTAATTCTTGTACAGGACAAGGATTTTCCCGCGAAAAATAACCACACCGCCGCAGCTCGTTGCCTCAATCATTGCAATCCCTCCTGGTGTTGGTGTGTATCCGGCGCAGGCTCTGCAAAACTCTGCCCGCGTCATAACTGGATTTAGTATACAACTTTTGGGAGGGATATGCAAGGGCGAATGCAAAACGGGTAAATTTAACATCGGAGTTGCCGCTCTGTTTACGTGGTAATTCCGGACTCCATCTCTATAGCCCGCATCTCCCGGGTCATCTCCCGCAGCACCCCAATTTCCAGCGGGATCGCCACCAGGAAGCTGACGACGTCGGAGATAGGCTGGCTCACCTGCACGCCAAAGAGGCCGTAATAGGCGGGCAGCGTCAGCACCAGGGGAATGAAAAACAGGCCCTGGCGGGACATGGACAGGATGGTGGCCCGCACGCCCTTGCCCATGGTCTGCATCATCATGTTACACATGGTGATCCAGCCCACCAGCGGGAAGGAAATGCACTGAAGCCTGAGGGCCCGGGTTCCGTACCGGATCACGTCCGGGTCGCCCTTTCGGAAAATGGTGACCAGAAGCTCCGCGCCGAACCAGCCGCAGACCGCCATGATACAGAGGAACACGGTGGACACGCGCACGCAGAACCAGAAGCCCTCCTTCACCCGGCCGTACTTTTTCGCCCCGTAGTTGAAGCCGCAGACCGGCTGGAAGCCCTGGCCGAAGCCGATCATCACCGAGGCCGCGAACTGGGTGATGCGCATCACAATGGACATGGCCGCGATGGCCGCGTCCCCGTAGGGCCTGGCCATCAGGTTCATGCAGGCGGTAGCCACGCTGCCCAGGCCCTGGCGGCACAGGGACGGCGCTCCGCCGTTTAAAATGATCTTGTAGCGCTCCAGACTGGGCGAGAACTTGCGGATGTCCAGGCGCAGGTTGCCCCCTCTCCTGGTTCCCGCGATCAGCAGGCAGAAGCTGATGAACTGGCTGATGATAGTGGCCAGGGCCGCGCCGCCGATGCCCATGTGGAACACAAAGATGAAAATGGGGTCCAGCACAATGTTGATCACCGCCCCGGAGGCGATGCCGATCATAGCGTAGAAGGCGCTGCCCTGGAACCGGAGCTGATTGTTGAGCACCAGCGAAGCCGTCATGTAGGGCGCTCCGATCAGGATAAAGCCCAGGTAGGACCTGGCGTAGGGCAGTATGGTGTCCGTTGCCCCCAGCATATGGCAGAGCGGGTCCAGAAAGGCCAGCCCCGCCGCCATGATCACCAGTCCCATAATAAATGCCGACACAAAGCCGGTGGCGGCCATCTTGGCCGCCTCGTCGAACTCCTGGGCTCCCAGCTTGCGGGACACGTAGTTGCCCGAGCCGTGGCCGAAGAAGAACCCAAAGGCCTGAATCACGGCCATCACGGAAAATGCGATGCCCACGGCCCCTGTGGCGCTGGTCCCCACCTGGCCCACGAAAAACGTGTCCGCCATGTTGTAGAAGGAGGTGACCAGCATGCTGATAATCGTCGGCCCTGCCAGCTCACAGATCAGATGTGGAACCGGCTCCTGGGTCATATGGATAAATTTTTCTTCCTGTGTCTGCGTCGCTCCCATAAGAAAACCCCCTCGGGCTGTCTACAGCCCCTGCATCCCCATAAATACTTTTTCCGCCGTAACCGGCAGCTCGCGCACCCGCACGCCCACCGCGTTGTACACCGCGTTGGCGATAGCCGGGGACGGCGTGTTGATCACCACCTCGCCGATGGATTTGGCTCCAAAGGGTCCGTTGGGCTCGTAGCTGTTCTCGAACTCCACCCGGATCGTGCCCACGTCCAGACGGCTGGGAATCTTGTACTGCATCAGGGAATTCTCGTACACCTGGCCTTTTTCCGAGTAATGGATATCCTCGTACATGGCCATGCCGATTCCCTGGGCCAGTCCGCCCTCGGTCTGCACCTTCACCAGGTTGGGGTTCAGCGCGGTTCCGCAGTCCACCACGGCCACGTAGTCCACCAGGCGGATGGCTCCGGTTTCCTTGTCCACCTCGACCTCGGCGGCTCCCACCATAAAGGGCGGCGGGGACGTGGGGGAGTGATGGGATTCGCTGGCGGACAATGCGTCGCTGTTGAAGCCCATGGATTTGTTGGCAATGTCCTTCAGACTGATGGACAATTCCTCCACCCCGTCCGCCGCGGGTTTAAACACCCGCTTTCCGTCAAATTCCAGGCCGTCGGCCGGACAGTTTAAATAATCCGCGCCCTTGGCGATAATCTTCTGTTTCAGGGACTCGCAGGTCTTGACCACGGCCATTCCCGTGAGGTAGGCCGTGCTGGAGGCGTAGGAGCCCGAGTCGTAGGGGGAAATGTCCGTGTCTGCACCGTACACCACGATATCGTCGATCTCACAGTCCAGGCACTCGGCGGCCACCTGGGCCAGGGTGGTGTCGCAGCCCGTTCCCATTTCCGCCGCGCCGATGGTCATGCTGTAGAAGCCGTCGTCATTTACCTTGATGGACACGCTGGCCACGTCCACGCCCGCGATGGAGGAACCCTGCATGGCCATGGCGATTCCCACGCCGCGTACCTTGCCGTTCCCCATGTCACGTCTGGGGTATTTCTCGTCCCAGCCGATCATCTCTTTGGCCCTGGCCATGCAGCGGTCCAGAGCGCAGCTGGAAGCCGGCTCGTTGTAGTAGGCGGGCATGATGTCGCCCTCCTTCACCATGTTCATTTCCCGAAGCTTCACCGGGTCCATGTGAAGCTCGGCCGCCAGCTCGCTGACCGCCGATTCCATGGCGAAAATGCCCTGGGTCGCGCCGTAACCCCGGTAAGCGCCCGCGCTCATCCGGTTGGTGTAAACCACGTCGTAGGCGAAGCGGAATGCCTTGGGCGTCCGGTACAGCGGGATAGCCTTGTGGCCGGAGAGGCCCACGGTGGTGGGGCCGTGCTCGCCGTAAGCGCCGGTGTTGGACAGGGTGTACACGTCGATGGCCTGGAAAATACCGTCGTCGTTGCAGCCGATCTTCACATGTACCTCCATCTCATGGCGGGGAGAGGAAGCGATCTGGGACTCATAGCGGGTGTAAATGATCTTGGCCGGTTTGCCGGTGAACCAGGTGACCACGGCCGGGTAAATTTCCACCACAGCGGTCTGCTTGGCGCCGAAACCGCCGCCGATTCTGGGCTTCACCACGCGGATTTTGGACTTGGGAATGTCCAGGGCGTTGGCCAGAATCCGGCGGACGTGGAACACGATCTGAGTGGAGGAGACCACGTTCAGACGGCCGTATACGTCCATGTAGGTAAAGGTCCGGAAAGTCTCCATCATAGCCTGCTGATTGGCCTTGGCGTGGTAAACCCGGTCGACCACGTGGCTGCACTGTGCCATCACCGCGTCCACGTCGCCCTTCTGCTCAGAGCCGGTGGCACAGAGGTTGCGCTTGTTGTCCGCTCCAACCTTACAGAGGGCCTTCCAGTCCTCCTCGGGATGGATCAGGACGGGATTGTCCTTGGCCTCGTGCATATCCAGCACCGGCGGCAGCTCCTGGTATTTCACCTTGATCAGGCGCATGGCGTGATCCACCTGGGCTTCGGTCTGTCCCGCAATGATGGCCACCGCGTCGCCCACAAAGCGCAGGTGGCGGTCCAGGATCAGGCGGTCGTAGGGGCTGGGCTCAGGAAATGTCTGCCCTGCCAGGGTGAAACGCTTCTGGGGCACGTCCTTGTAGGTCAGAACGCACTCGATTCCCGGCAGCTTCTTGGCCACGGCGCAGTCGATCTCCGTGATCATGGCGTGGGCGTAGGGGCTTCTGAGCACCTTCACCACCAGGCAGTCCCTGGGAGCGATGTCCGCGGTGTAAACCGGCTTGCCGGTCACCAGGGCCATGGCGTCCTTCTTGATGATGGGAGCGCCCACCACGCGGTATGACTGTCTCTTCTCGTTCTCCATCAGGCCTTCCCTCCTTCCCGCTGTTCCTTTTTATATGCCAGAAACTTCTTCACGGCCCGCAGCTGGGACATGTACCCGCTGCACCGGCACAGGTTTCCGGCCAGGTATTCCTTGATTTCCTCCTCGGTGGGGTCGTCCAGCTCCCGAACCATGGAGAGCACGTTCATAATGAAGCCGGGGCTGCAGAAACCGCACTGCTCTCCGCCTTCCTTTGCCAGGAACAGGCCAAATTCCTCCGCGTCCTTCTGAAGTCCCTCCAGGGTCCGCAGATGGCGTCCATTGGCCCGCACCGCCAGGGTGGAGCAGGACAGGATGGGCTTCTTGTCCATCCACACCGTACAGAGGCCGCAGTTGTCCGTCTCGCAGCCGCGCTTCACGCTGGTGCAGCCCATGTCCCGCAACAGGTCGATCAGCAGCATGTCCGCCTGGATATCCGCCTGCACCGTCTTTCCATTTAATCGAAACTGTATCTTCATGCCTTGCTGACACTCCTTCCCGTCAGGCGCTCCATCAGCCTGCGCACGTAAACCCTGGCAAGCTGGTGGCGGTACTCGCCGCTTCCTCTGTTATTGCTTCCGTAATTGAAGGCGTCCGCCGCCTCCCTGGCCAGATCGGCCAGGCTCTCATTTCCGTCGTCCGTCACCTGGGTCACTTTGGCCTTACCCGGGCGGGCGCCCACGGCCACGTACCAGTGGTCTCCCAGCCGTGAAACGCAGCAGGCGATTAACGGGAAATCCGTCTGGGAATTGCGCTGGGTGGTGTAGGCCGCCTTGCGCCCGTCCTTGCGGATGATGATGCGCACCAGCACGTCCCGGTCGTCCCGGCTCACCGGACGGGCCGCGAACTCAGCCATGGGGATCACCCCGCCGTGGTGCAGCTCCACGTAGGAGTCCAGCGCCATCATGCAGGTCAGAACATCGGAAAATCCAAACCGCGCGTAGATGCTGCCGCCCACCGTGGCAACGTTGCGCAGCTGCACGCCCACGATGTGCCGCGTGCACTCCTTAAAAATACCGTTAAAATACTGGTTCAGGCCCGGATGGGTCTCCAGCTGCCTGAGGGTGCACATGCACCCGATCCGAAACTCCTGGTCCGTTTCCTCGATGGTGTCCAGTCCCAGGCCGGACAGGTCGATGATCACACGCTTCGTCACCGAGCTCATCTTCAGCCACGCCATGCCGCCCACGATCAGGCTGCTGCGCTTCTGGCAAAGCTCATAGGCTTCGTCCAGGTCCTCCACTTTCACATAATCTTCCGCTCGAAACACCCGCTTAACTCCTCTCTTGTATGAAAACTGTCATTTCCGCAAGCGGCAGGCCAACGCCCACTGCCCGCTGTACTTCCAAATTGTTATTTTGCGGCCGAAACCGCGGTATTTGACCGTTTCTGCCCCAAAAAGACAAAAACGGCCCTGTCAAACAGGGAAATTATATCATTAATCCGCGGGTTTGCCAATATGAGTGCGTTATTCTTCCAAAGAGATAGCGGTGAAATTCCTCCGGCGCAGGCCGTCTGCAAATCACGACACAGAGGAGGACAGCCCCCACAGGCCGCCCTCCTCTGGTCCGCCGGTCTCATCACCGGCTCATATAAAGATCAAACAGCTGCCGCGCAATCGGCGCCGCCTCGCGGCCGCCGCTTCCTGCTTCCTCCACCACCACGGTAACCACGATCTTCGGGGCCTCGGCCGGGGCGAAACCGGTGAACCAGGCATGCGTTTCCTTCCCGGTCTCAAATTCCGCCGATCCGGTTTTAGCCGCCACAGTGTAGGCGTCGGTACGCACGGCGGAGGCGGTGCCCTCGGTGACTACCGCCCGCATGAGCTCCGTCAAATTGGCCGCTTCCTCGGCGGTCATCAGGTTCCCATGGGCTGTTGGCAGGAACTTGCGAATCTCCTCGCCCCCCACATTTTCCACGTGGTCCAGCAGATAGGGGCGCATCAGGGTGCCGCCGTTGGCGATGGCTGCCGTGATCAGCGCGTTGTGTAATGGCGTGATCTGGGTGACACCCTGGCCCATGGAGGTCTGAAGGATTTCCCAGGTCCCGGCCCCGGGCTTCATGGCAAAAGAGCTCTGCTTGTAGGGGAGCCCGGACAGGGGCAGCGGGGAGTTGAACAATACATCCTGGGCCGTTCTGGCGAACCGGCCCAGATCCAGCTCCAGCCCCAGACTGGCGAAGGCCCCGTTGCAGGAATTGGCGAAGGCCAAAGTGAAATCCTGGTGACCGTGGGCATTTCCGTGGTAACAGCGGATCTGGTAGTCGCCGTTTACATACAGACCGTTGCAGTCGAACTGGAAATTTTTGTAATCTTCCGGCCGTTCCCGCATGTATTCCAGGGCCGTCACGATCTTGAAGGTGGAGCCCGGCGGGTACATTCCCTGGGTGACCCGGTTTAACAGCTGGCCCTGGTCGTTTTCCTCGCTGGTCAGGGTTTCCCAGTCGGCGGCGATGGTGTTGGGGTCGTAGCCCGGCTTGGATACCATGGCCAGTATTTTTCCCGTGTCCGGCTCCATGGCGATCACTGCGCCCCGGCGGTCCCCCAGGGCGTCCCAGGCTGCCTGCTGGAGCTGCGGGTCCAGGGTGGTGTACACATTGTCCCCAAGATTTTTCTCACCGGACATCTGGTTTAACGCCTGCTCCATCAGGTTGACATGGCTTGTCAGCAGGTAGAAATTGGCCAGGGATTCGATGCCGGTCTTTCCCTTGGTGGAATAGCCCACCGCGTGGTCGAATACGCTGCCGTAGGGATAGACACGGGTCTCGTTTCCGTCCCCGTCAATCTGCGTCTCCGCCAGCACGGTGCCGTCGGCGGCCAGGATTTTGCCTCGGATAATCCGGTCCGCGAAGCTGTCCAGCCTGGCGTTGTAGGAATTGTTGATCACATCCTCTCCCCTGGCCTGCAGAAAATAGGCCATGTAGGCGATCAGGCCCAGAAACAGGGCCACAATGACGTAGACCAGCTTGAGAATATTCCGGTTTGCCTTCGGATTTGGGTCCGCTTTTTTCATTCCGCCTACGCCTCCTCTTCCATTTCCATCTCTTCCTCATCGTTGCGTTTGAGGATATACAACCCCTGGATGATCCCGAACAGGATGAAGGTGCCAAGAATCGAGCTGCCGCCGTAGCTGACAAAGGGCAGGGTCACGCCGGTAGAAGGGATGAATTTCGTCACGCCGCCCACGGTCAGGAACACCTGAATGATGTACTCAAGCCCCAGCCCCAGGGCGATCAGTTTATAGAATACCGCCTGCATCCGCGTTGCGATCATCATGAACTGGAGAAAACAGCCCAGGCAGATGAGGAGCACGCAGATGGCGAAAATGGCTCCCATCTCCTCGGAAATAGCGGCGAAGATAAAATCCTTCTCAACCACCGGGATTTTCCTCGGAAGTCCCTGGGACAGCCCCATGCCGAACCAGCCGCCTGTGCCGATGGCAAAGAGGGACTGGGTGATCTGATAGCCCGTATTGTCGATGTCCGCCCAGGGATTGCTCCAGGCAAAGACCCGGCGGCGCACATGGTCGAACAGCTGGTAAGCCAGCACGGCCGCCCCGGCCCCGCAGCCGGCCCCGGCTAACAGGTAGGACCACCGTCCCGTGGCGATAAACAGCATGGCCACGTAGGTGATGAAGAAAATCAGCGCGCCTCCCAGATCCTTGGAGGCCACCATGATCACCACGTGGAGAGCGGCCACCGCGGTGGTGACCAGGATGGTTTTGAATTCCAGGGACTGGTAGAACATGGCGGCCACAAAAAACACAAAGGTGATCTTTACAAATTCCGACGGCTGGATGGAGATTCCGCCCACGGTCAGGGACAGCTGCGCGCCGAAGCTCTCGTTTCCCGCCACGCATACCAGCAGCAGCACCGATAGCCCCGCCGCCGCGTAAACCCACTGCAATTTGCAGAGCTGCCACACCCGTTCCATCACCCAAGGAATCAGCCAGGTGACAGCGGCGCTGATCACCACAATGGCAAACTGTTTGACCGCCTTGTCCAGCGACAGCCGCGTCAGCATGATAAAACCCACGCACAAAAGCATGCAGGTATTGTTCACCAGCAGCCGTGACACGTTGCGGTAAATCAGGCGGTACAGGTAAATGTAGCACAGGAAAAATACCACCTGGGCCGCATAGAACGCCCACAGCTGCATTTTCAGCAGCTCGTCCCCCGCCTTCAGCGTCAAAACCAGGTACGCCAGGAAATGAATCAGGAACATACACCGGTTCTGGCGTCCGCACACCTTCTGTTTCCTGCGTTGGTCCGCGAAGGAAAAGAAGCGGAAATTGGCGTAGGTGTAGACTGCCATCAAAAATATCATCAGGTATTTGGATGTCTCAACGATCAGATTTACCATAGTCCTCCTATTGCCGGGGAGCAGGGGCAGCTACTGTACGCCCCGCTTGAAGTGCCCTCTCGTGAAATCCCTGCATGGCTGCAAAACTTCCTGTCCGCGCAGGAATCCATCTGCAAATGCCCGAATCGTGCGGGCCGTCTCCTCCTGATTCTCGGTGGTAAAATTCAACCGGATCACCGCAGGCCCCAGCCGCCTGATCGCGGACTCCAATCCCAGCAGGGAAAGCGGGCTGGCGTTATAGATAGTGTTGTAGCAGAACGCACAGTGATTCTTCACCGGAAGCAGCGCTCCCGTGCGGTCCTTCAGCGTCAGCACCTCCCGCTTCTTAACGCAGCCTGTGATGGTACGGCGGATGCACTGTGCGCTGACCATCATGGGAATACGGCCGTAGACCACAAGCTCTCCGTCCAGTCCCTCCCGGTGAAGTTCCTCCATCACCGGCTCCAGCTCCCGGCTGTTCAGCTCCCAGGGCATGGTCAGGCGGCCGGCTCCCAGCCTCGCAAACAGCCTCACCGTCTCACGGTTCAAGCAGTACACGGACGCGTCGAACACCGGCCGAAGCTCCGGTTTTATCTCCCGCAGCCACATCACTTCCTCCGGGCTGCGCACCAAAACGCCGTCAAAGCCCGCCTCCCGCAGCCATTTGCCGTTCTTCTTGAAAAATGCTTCCGCGTGGCTGCGGTAAATATGTGGCAGCGCCAAAAGACATTGTTTCCCCGCCCGATGGCAGGACTGCACGGCATCCGGCCACCGCTCCGGGGCAAAACCGGCTGCATCCAGATAAATCCCCGCCACGTCCGCCTCCCGGACGGCCGCTTCAAATTGCTCCGGTTCCTCTGCGGAGACGTAGAGACGGAAGGGGGCGGGTGGTGTTGAGGAGGACGCGACACTGGGCTGGGGAGCAGTGGAGGCCGCAGGTGCGGTGGATTCTGTGGACGCGCCACACCCGCCGGACAGCGCCGGGCGGCGCCACTGGTCCAGCACCGCCTGCTCCAGGGCTTCCAGACCGGCCCGTCGCAGCTCATTCTGTGCTTGTACCGGCATGAACAGATTGCCTTTCAGCTCTACCTCCAGATTCGCGAAAACAAACGGTGTATTTCCAGTTTTCCCTATCTGTTTGAGAATCTTATCCTCCGTCAACGGTTGATTTTGTGCTTTCTGAGGCATCTGCCCTTCCACCCGCACCTGCACCAAAGAACCGTCGGAACAAACGCCGCCAGCCAGGGAAAGTTCCAATTCCGAGGGTTTTCCCTCCTCCAGGACAGCCCGGCCGTTTATGGATTCCTTCAGCTCCGCCTCCACATAGGTCTTGTCCAAATAGTCGAACAGCTTCTGGTTGCCCTCCCGGAATGCAGGCTTCTCTTTTAAGGCCACCATGTCCCGCCCGTTGTGCTGTTTGTAATATCCCGAAGTAAAACCGCCGCGGTCAAAAAGGTCCGAGAGAACCTTCTTGTCCTCCGGCTCCACAAAATATCCATCCGGACCATATTCCAGGAAGCGGTCCACATATTTTCGATAAATACTGACCACTCCGGCCGTGTAGCGCGGACTCTTCATCCGCCCTTCGATCTTCAGGGAATAAATGCCCGCTGCCGCCAGATCGGGGATCAGATCCAGCGTGCACAGGTCTTTCAGGCTCATCACATTGCGTTCCTGCTTCCGGTTCAGGGGTTCGCCGGGTTTTCTCCCATTTTCCCGGGCCTCATAGGGTAGACGGCAGGGCTGCGCACAGCGCCCGCGGTTTCCGCTGCGGCCGCCGATCAGGCTGCTCATAAGGCACTGGCCGGAATAACAGTAACAGAGCGCTCCATGGACAAAGCTCTCAATCTCCACGTCCACCTGATCCCGGATTCGCCGGATCTCATCTAAAGACAGCTCCCGCGCGGTAACCACCCGGGACGCCCCCAGCTCCTTTAAAAGTCTTGCGCCGTTAACCCCGGTGATGGTCATCTGCGTGCTGGCGTGGAGATCGATCTCAGGAAAATTTCTGCACATAAAATCCATCGCGCCCAGGTCCTGGACAATCACTGCGTCCAGTCCCTCCCGGTAATAGGGAAGCAGATACTGGTAAAGCTCCCCCATCTCCTCTTCCTTGAACAGCGTATTCACCGTCATATACAGCCTGCGGCCGTGCAGATGCACGTAATCGATGGCTTCCAACAGGCCGTGCTCATCCGGATTGTCCGCATAGGCCCTGGCCCCGAACCGGCTGCCGCCCATGTATACTGCATCCGCTCCCGCCGCCACCGCGGCTTTCATACTCTCAAAGGAACCGGCCGGGGCCAGCACCTCCAGTTTCTTTTTATGCTCCATCTTTTACCTCACTTTTCCCGGCCTTTCACCGGAAAGAAAAGATGTCCCACGTTACGCTATGAGACATCTGTTTCTACCATGGTTCATTTGTATGTGACACTTGCAAATCTCACCCGGCCGAAAACCCCCGGCGGGGTGGAGATCCAAAAACACATCTGTAAGCTGCGTTCATCGGATTATCCGATCAACGCCTTTTCCGCTTTCTCGCCGCCTTGGCCGCCTTAAGCGCTTTGCGCGCCAGCTCCGCCTGGGACTCCTTGACCGGTGGCGTTTCGGATACCGCTTCCGCGGAAGGCACAGTCTCCAGGTTCACGGACTCTGTCGGATCAGAAATGGCTGCCGCGGCTGTCTGTAACTCTGATTCTGACGGCTCCGTCTCCGGCAGCTCCGATACCACCGGTGCGGCAGGCTCCGGTTTCGACGCTTCCGGTAATCCGGAAACGGCCGCTTTCACCCCGGCAAGCACCGGCCTGATCGACTCCGGCAACTCGGCTGCACTTGATTTTGCCTTGTCTGACTGGGCTTCCGGCAGGTCTGACGCGGTATCTTCCGCCCCGGCCGTTTCCGGCTCCAACACCTCTGCCCGCTCCCCGGTTACCGCAAACTCCGGTTCTTCAACGTCATCCGCCAGCTCTATTTCCTCCGGCTCCTCAACGTCCTCCGCCAGCCCTATTTCCTCCGGCTCCTCAACGTCCTCCGCCAGTTCCATTTTCTCCGGCTCTTCCGCGTCATCCGCCTGTCTCTCCACGGCGGATTCCACTTCCCAGTCCTCCGCTTCCGCTACAAACCGGGCTTCCCCATGTCCGGCTCCATCGTCGTCATCGTCCCCTTTATCGCCGGCCTTCACCGGCGACGTGTGGCCGGACTCACGGCCGGAACTGTTTTTCTCGCTGCTTTCGTCCCGGACGCGCAGCGCTGAGGCCGCGGCCTCCTGATCTCCGCGGTTTTTCGCGGCTCCCCGCAGCTTCCGCTCCAACCGGTGCTTCTCCCGGGTCAGCTCCTCCAGCTCCCGCTGGCGCTCCTCCAGGTCCTTTAGCACCACCTCCAGCTTCATCTGCGTGCTGACCAGCTCGTGCTTCAGGCTGTAAGTCTCACGCTCCAGCTCGTCCCGCTGATGCTCCACCTCCCGGCTGTGTTCCATCGCCTTAAAGTAGTCGTCCGCCATATTCAGCTCCGCCATCACAGTCTGGTATTCCACACTCTGCTTGGTAAAACCGGGTATCCGGCGCAGGGTATTCACTTTCTCGTTCACGTAGCTGGCCGCTCTCTGCAGGTATCCCTCATCCTCGCTGCCGCCCAGGGTATATATCTTGCCATCGATCAGTACCTGTGTATAATTCTTGGAATCCATCTGCCATCTCCTGAAATTTATTCTCGCAACCGCGGCGAAGCATCCGCCTCCGGGCATTTACCGGGTGATTTCCGGTATTCCCTCCTATACCGCGGTGTCAAACCCCCGGGCGCTCATTTACCCGCCACAGGCCTCCGACTCGCTTATCCTATTCCGCCATAGGCTTGTCTTTTGTAATAATACCGTTTCGTATCCCTTGCCATTCATTTGTTGCAGGTTGTCGATAAGGTATACGTTTCCTTATTATACTTTGTCGGCAACCACAGGTTGTCGATAAGGGATACGTTTCCTTATTATATCATAACACCTATTCAATTTCCAGCCCCAAGTGCCGGTAGGCCGCTTCCGTGGCCATCCGCCCCCTGGGCGTGCGGTTAATCAGACCGTTCATCAGAAGATAAGGCTCGTACACATCCTCCAGCGTCCCGGAATCCTCCCCCAGCGCAGCCGCTAGGGTATCCAGGCCCACCGGCCCGCCGGAGAACTTCTCGATAATCATCAGCAGGATGTTCCGGTCGTTCTGGTCCAGCCCCAGCTTATCCACATCCATGATGTCCAAGGCGAAATCCGTCACCTCCCGGGTGATCACGCCGTCGTATTTTACCTGGGCGAAATCCCGTACCCGCTTTAACAGGCGGTTGGCAAGCCGTGGAGTTCCCCTGGAACGCCTGGCCAGCTCCAGCGCGCCGGACCTGTCGATCTCAACCCCCAGGACCTTGGCGGAATTCAGGATAATCACCATCAATTCCTCGGGCGTGTAAAATTCCAGCCGCTGGACCACACCGAACCGGTCCCGCAGGGGCGCGGTCAGAAGTCCCGCCCTGGTGGTCGCGCCCACCAGCGTGAAATGCGGCAGGTCCAGCCGAATGGACCGGGCGGACGCCTCCTTACCCAGCATAATGTCGATGGCGTAATCCTCCATGGCCGGGTAGAGCACCTCCTCCACCTGGCGGTTCAGGCGGTGGATCTCATCCACAAACAGCACGTCCCCCTCCTGGAGATTGTTGAGAATGGCCGCCATCTCACCGGGCTTCTCAATGGCCGGCCCGCTGGTGACCTTCATGCTCACCCCCATCTCATTGGCAATGATTCCGGCCAGGGTGGTCTTGCCCAGGCCGGGAGGGCCGTAAAACAGCACGTGGTCCAGAGCCTCGCCCCGGGACCGCGCCGCGTCGATATAGATTTTCAAAGTGGATTTCAGCCGTTCCTGGCCAATATAATCCTTTAAATGCTGAGGCCGCAGCGTCGTCTCAATCCGCTCGTCCTCCGCCGTGACCTCCGTGGTAATAATCCTGCGTTCCATCCTTTTTTAACCTCCTGTCCGCCACTCAAAAGGACAGATAACGCAGGGAGGCCTTCAGCACGTCCTCTGCCGTCATCGTCTCTGTCACTTCCACCTGCTTCACCGCCTTGTTGGCCTCCATATTGGAGTAGCCAAGGGCCACCAGGGCCTGAACCGCCTCCTTGGCAGCCTCCCCCATGCCAATGGTCCCCAGAGCCGCTGACGCGCCTCCATCGCTGGGCAGCGCCAGATTGCCCAGCACCTCCTCCATGGAGACCTTGTCCTTTAAGTCCAGGATCAACCGCTGAGCGGTCTTGGGCCCGATGCCCGGCGCGCGGGAAATGGCCTTGGCGTCCCCGGTGACAATGGCCATCCGCAGGTCGTCCGGCGTCATGGTGGACAGAATTCCCAGCGCGGCCTTGGGACCCACGCCGTTGACGCCGATCAGCTGCCGGAACATATCCCGGTCCTGACGGTTTAAAAAGCCGTACAGACTCATGGCGTCCTCCCGCACCTGAAAATATGTATACACCGTCACCTCACGGCCGATTCCCGGCAGACGGTCCAACACGGAGAGCGGCACATGGATTCCCATGCCAACGCCTCCGGCTTCCACCACAATCACATCTTCCTCTATGGCCGTCAGCGGCCCTTTTATATAAGAAATCATCGTATTCTTCCTGTTCTGTCCTCAAATTTAGCCGGGCAGGCTCCGCCCGGCCTTATGCCTCCCATCATATCATAGACACGTTTCCGATGCAAGGGGACATCGAACAGGTATTCGCTTTTTCCATCCCCAAATTCAGACACCAATATCCCGCCGGGACGCAGGCTGGGCATTCGATTCCACAATCGGCTGCCGGGGCATTTCATCCCATAATGGCCTGCATGCGGCAGCCCGCTGTACTCAGCAAAATGCCGGAGCCGCCATCTTCCGCGTCTCCGGCATTTTACTGCAGCCGATCCCTATCAAATGCCTCTCAGGCCCACATTTTCAGCAGAAACAGGGAAATAATCCCTGCGGCAAATGCCAGAGATTCCCTCTGCTCTCCCGTCCACTCCCGCCGGGCAAGGCAATCCTCAAAGCTGATCCAGCCCCGATAGTCCCCGCTATCCCGCACCGCAAAGCGGAACACCGCTCTGGCGCCTGTTTTCTCCAGCGCCACGGCCATCGGATTGGCGGCCCCATCTTCTCCGCCAGTCTCAGTAACATCCGCACAGCAGAACACACCGTCCGAGCCAAACGATTCCCAGCCGCCCAAATCAGCCACCGGAACGCCCTGCAGGACTTCCCGCAGCGCAACGGCGCCCTCGCCGCACCACTCGCGAAAGAGGGAGTAGCGCTCCCCGTCCCCGCAGGACCGAATCACGCTGACCCGGCTCAGCCCCAGCCTGCGTCCGGCCAGCTCCAAAGCCCGGGCCAGAGTTTTCTCCGCGTCCCCGGCCCCATACAGCGCGTCAAATATCTCTCTCGCCAGCCCGTCAAAGCCGTCGTCCTCCGTGTCGATACGGGTATTTCCGGCGGCGGGTTCATTTTCCCCGTCAGAAATCCCGGGCTCATCCCGGTACAGGACGTATTTATCCGTATCCCGTTCCTTGGCAGCCAGCAGGGCCCGGCAGCCCTTCCGGTACAGCGTCTCGAAATCCTCCCCGTCCCCGGGACAAAGGCTGATGCCGATGCTGCATGAAAACCGGAACCGGATCACATCCCGGCCGATGATATCCTGCAGGGCCTGCTGGATTTCCCGCCCCTGCGCCCGGGCCGCAGCTTCCTCCACTCCGGGCGCCAGGATCAAAAACTCATCTCCGCCCACCCGGATCAGCACCTCCCCACCGGAAAACAGACGGCGCAGGCGGTTGGAAATCTCCTGCAGCACCACATTTCCAAAGCTGTGTCCGTAGCGCTCGTTCACCTCCCGGAAATTGTCCATGTCGATCATGTACAGCGCAGCCGCGCTTCCACGGCCCTGCTTTTCCAGCAGCTGCTGTGCCCGCAGCTTTCCGGCAGTCTGATTGTAAAATCCGGTGAGTCCGTCCCGCTCCGCCCGGTTCTGCAAAAACTCGGACCGCCGTTTTTCCTCCCCGATGTCCGCGATCACGCCGACCACCCGCAGGGGATGTCCCATCTCGTCCATTTGGGACGCAACCCGCACCCTGCACCAGCGGTAGCGGCCTTCGTTGTCCGCCACCCGCAGTTCCTTTTCATTATAAGGCTTTCCCCCGGCCATGTCCCGCAGCAGGGCCGCGCATTCCGCCAGGTCATCCGGATGGACGTGGGAACCGATGGAAATCTGTTTCATCAGACCGTCCCGGATGGGCTGGTAGCCAAATTTCCTTTCCCAGTTGTCCGAGGCCGTAAACCGGTCCTTCGGTATATCCCACTCCACGATAATGTCATCGGTCTGTTCCAGAATCAGCTGGTAACGCTCCTGCATCCGGCGCAGCTCCTCCTGGGCGCGCTTGGATCTGGTCACATCCACAAGCATATGAAACAGGGCGGAATTCCCCTCTTCGTCCACCGTGAGATGTGCCCGGTCCAGAAGCCAGACCGTGTTCCCGTCCTTTCCCCGGGCGCGGTATTCCATTTCCACCACATTTCCCATCCGCAGCTGTTCCCGAATCTGCCTCAGCACCTCCTCCCGGTCCCCGGGGTAGATCAGATTCCGGTAATGGCTGTGAAACTGTTCCCGTATCTCCTCCTCGCCGTAACCCAAAAGCCGGCAGAAACCGTCGTTCATCTTCCGGATCGTCATATGCGGGTCGCACAGGCACAGGAAGGTGCCTCCCAGCAGATCGCCCCAGGCCCCGGCTGCCGCCTCCGTTTCGGCCTGATCCCGGCCTTTTTGTCCTTCTCCCTCTATTTTCCAGACGAGCAAAACCTTTTTGTGGTACAGGGAACCGGCGTCCACCCGCAGCATGGAGCAGCCGCACCGCAAAACGCCCTGCGTCCCCCGCTCCCATACCCGAAAATGAATCTCGCGGCCCATCTGTTCCCGCTCCAGGAAACCGCCCACCGACTCCGTCATAAACGCAATAAGCGCCGGCCTGTCCTCGGGAAGCACGGACTGCTCCGCAAAGAGGCGGACCGAATCCTCAAACCGCCGGCCGGACCGCAGCGGATCAAAAACAGGGGCGGACAGATATTCCAAATGATAGAGGCCGGTCTGAAAATCCACCTCCATCACCGTGGCGTCAGCGCCGCCAAGCAGCGTCAGGTATTTCGCCTGAAAGAGCTGTCCCGCGTCCCTGCCATCCTCCCTGTGGTCCTCCAACGGTTCCGTCTCCACAAGCTCGCTCTGGGGCAGCTCCCGGTCCGCATAGCGCCTCGTCAGATCGCGGAAAGAATCCCGGACATTTTTAAAGCTCTCCAGAAGGCGGGGCGAAAACGCTCCGCACTCCCCATTTAAAATCATGTTAAACGCGTGCTCCGGCGGGATTGCCCCCCGGTATACCCGGTCCGTGGTCAGCGCGTCATAGCAGTCCGCAATCCCCACCACCTGGGCGCACATCGGAATCCGGTCCTTTTTAAGCCCTCTGGGATACCCCTTCCCGTCCCAGCGCTCGTGATGGTAAAGGCAGATATCGCTGGCGTACTTGAGATAATCCCGGTCCCCCATCCGGTCCAGCCGCGAGAGAATCTCGCAGCCCTTCACCGCGTGGGTTTTCATCACCTCAAACTCCTCCGCGGTCAGGCGGCCCGGCTTGTTGAGAATCGCATCTGGTATGGCGATCTTGCCGATATCGTGGAGGGAGGAGGCGCTGACAATCATAGCGATGCGCGACTCGTCCAGCCCCAGATCCGGGCAGTTTGCGGCCACGTCCTCCAGCAGCACCCTGGTGAACAGCTGAATTCGCTTGATGTGCTGCCCGGTCTCCGCACTTCGGTACTCGATAATGGAGGAGAGGGCATCGATCACCGCCGCGTTGGACTCCCTCAGTTTGCGGGCCTGTTCCCGGATGCAGTCGTCCTGATCCAAATGGCGCTGGCTTAAGGACACGATATTCTGGATTCTGCGCCTGACCAGATGGGGCTCAAATGGCTTTCCGATAATGTCCGAGGCCCCCAGATCAAACACCCTGATCTCGGACTCCACGCTGTCGTCCGCCGTGATCACCGCCACGGGAAGCCCGCGCAGAGAGGGATCCGCCTGCCATTCCTCCATCACTTCATAGCCGTCCCGGACCGGCATGATCAGGTCCAGCAGCACGATGGCGATGCTGTCCCGGTACTGGCGCATCAGAAACAGCGCCTGTTCGCCGTTTTCCGCCTCCAGCACGTTGTAATCCTCCTCAAAAATACTGCGCAGGACAGCGCGGTTGATCTCCACGTCGTCCGCCACCAGTATGGTGTCTCTTCTGTTCATCTGATCCCCTCTTCCTGGAACGATCCTTCTCCCCCCGGCCATCCACATGTATATCCTGCCTGCCAATCCGGGACAATAAAAACGGGCGCCGGAAATACCGCTTTCTCCATTTCCCGTAATAATTGATTTCATTTCATACCGTTCAGACATTCATTGTTATTATAAGCGTTTATAGCACTCATTTCAATACAAACAAGTGCTTTTAGCACTCATTTTTATGTCTGGCATGGCCTATCATAAGAAACGGAGGATATTGTCATGACTGATAACTTCATTGGCGAACGGTTCTCCCAATTAAGGGAGGCTCGCAACGTTTCTGCCCGGAAAATGAGCCTGGACTTAGGCCATAGCACCAGTTACATGAATGCGATCGAAGCTGGCAGAAAGCTTCCGTCCCTATCGGAATTCCCCTATCTGTGCGAATACCTGGGAATCAAACCCCGGGAATTTTTTGACGATCGAAAGCCTTCCCTGAAACAGATGCGGGCAATCGAGGCAATCTACGAGATGTCCGAAAAAGACGTGGCGCTTCTGTTGGAAATCATCGAGAAACTCAACTTATACGGCACCTCCAAGCGCTGACGCGCATTTGACTGGCACAATGCTTTGAACGGCTTCGCTCCTCGACGAGCGGGCCGTTTTCCGTTTCGCTGCGGGCAGAGGGGGAATTCGGAACGAACTTGATTTTTGTCCGGGATTCGATTAGAATGAAGGGGCACAGAGGAGAATAAACGGATATGATACGAATTGAACACCCCATCGAATTTCAGGATACATATGATTTGACGCGGATCGGCAGTTTGGACGAACTGCTCTTTTTTGATATTGAGACCACCGGATTTTCCGGTGACACCTCCAGCCTGTACCTGATCGGCTGCACCTGGCACCGGGACGGCCGCTGGTACATGACCCAGTATTTCGCCGACGGGCCGGAAGCGGAGCGCCAGGCGCTGACGGAATTTTTTGAATTGTTGAAGCATTACCAGGTGCTGGTGCATTTTAACGGGGACGGCTTTGATATCCCCTACCTTCTGAAGCGCTGCACCCACCACAAGCTGAATTACAGCTTTGACGGTCTGGTCAGCCTGGACATTTACAAGAAAATACGCCCCCTCAAAAAGCTGTTGGGCCTGGACAGTTTAAAGCAGAAGGCCATTGAGCGCTTCCTGGGCGTGGACCGCACCGACGTGTTCTCCGGCGGCGAACTGATCGAGGTTTACAAGGAATACCTGCGCTCCCGGGATGACCGCCTGTTTCATCTGCTGATCCTGCACAATGAGGACGACTTAAAGGGTATGCCCTGCATCCTGCCCATACTGAATTACCCGGACCTGCTGGAGGGCCCGCTCTCCCTGGCCGGTCACAGCCGCGCCAGCCTGCGCGACATCTTCGGCCGGGAAGCCCCCATGCTGGACCTCTGTTTTGAGAGTCCCTGCTCGGTGCCCGTGGGCTTCGAGGCGGAGAACGGCCTGGTAAATATGAGCCTGGAAAAAAATCTCCTGAAATTTCGGATTGAACTGTATGAGGGAGAACTGAAATTTTTCTACCCCAATTATAAGGACTATTTCTACCTTCCCCTGGAGGACACCGCGGTGCACAAAAGCGTGGGCGAGTTCGTGGACAAATCCGCCCGGGTGCGCGCCACCGCCAAGACCTGCTACACGCGCAAAAACGGCCTGTTTGTCCCGCAGTTTGAACCGCTGTGGGAACCGGCCTTAAAACGGGAATTCAAAGACCCCGTAAGCTTCACGGAGTACCGCCGCGAGCTGTTTGAGCAGCCGGAGACTGCGCAGCAGTATGGAAGGCAGCTTATGCGGTATGTGACTGGGAAGGGCAGGGGGTAATTGTCAAAAAATTGTTCATCAAAAAAGCTGCGCCGCAAGCCCCGGAATCTCCGAAACGCTTGCAGCGCAGCTTTTATTGGATGCAATGGGCCGCTGGCGCAGCCTGCGGGCGATTGTCTGGATGCAATGGACCGCTGGCGCAGCCTGCTCGTCTATCAAGCCGCTTCCATCTTCTCCGCCATCCTCTTCGCAATCACAATCAACGCAATGGCCGCCACCGCCAGCGCCGCGGAGCCGATAAAGCCCATGGTATACTTCCCGGTGGTGTCATAGAAGTAGGCGCTGATCTTCGGCCCAACGAAAGCGCCGATGCCGTATCCGATAAAGATCAGGCCATAGTTCCGGTTATAATATTTTGACCCGAAGATCATTCGCACCATGGGCGCGAACACCACCAGAAGGCCGCCGAAGGAGAATCCCACCAGCACCACGCAGAGGATGAAGAACGGCAGGCTGGAGGCCTGGGTCAGCATCAGCATGGAAATGCCGTTGATAATCATCAGCAGAATCAGGCTGTTCCAGCCCTTCAAGACGTCGTAGATAAACCCGAAGCCGATCCGCCCGCACATGTTGGACAGGGTCATGATGGAAACGCACAGGGCCGCGGTCATGGCGGTCTGGCCCACCTGGCGCTGGGCGATGGGGCTGGTGAAGCTGACCATCATGGTGCCCGCCGCATTTGCGAAAATAAACATCAGGAGCAGCACCCAGAACACCGGGGTCTTACACATCTGTCCCAGGCTGTAATCCCTGGTTTTGAGCACCTTCGCCTGCTCGGCGGACGGCTTCCAGCCCTCGGGCATCCATCCTTCCGGACAGGGCACGATCATCCAGGCTACCGCGCCCACGCCGATCAGGAACACGATTCCCAGAATCCGACAGGTCATCTGCGCCCCGTAGCGCTCGATCAGCGCCTGGGCGATGGGGCTCATGATGAAGGGCCCGCAGGACGCCCCGGCCTGTACCAGGCCGGAAATGGACCCGGAACGGTCCGGGAACCATTTTAACGCCGTGGGCAGGCAGGCCGGGTAAATCATACCGCCGCCCGCGCCGGCCATCAGCCCGTAAAAGATGTAAAGCTGCGGGATGCTGCCCGCGAAGCCGGTGAGGAACCAGCCCCCCGCAAACAGGCACAGGCCCATGTATATGGTCATTCTGGGGCTGAATTTCTCTGCAAGGGACCCACCGATAAAACCCACGGCGCAGTAGGTGAACATGTAAATGGTATAGGCCAGGGCGAAATCCGAGTCGCTCCAGCCGAACTTTGTGGTTAACGGGATACAGAACAGGCTGAAATAAGCGGTTGCCGAGGTAAACAGGCTTTGCAGCCACACCCCCGCGAATACTCTCCAGCGCGTTGCCTTTGTGATCTTCATAGCATTTTTCTCCTCATTTATGATTGTCGTTGTTAAGCGTGCTCCATTTCCTGACGGCGGTGCCGCTCGTTCAATATGTTCATGATCCCGTCATACTCCCGGTCCAGCTTGTAGAAGGCCAGCAATCCCAGAAGCGCCAGGAACACTACCATGGGCGCGTAGTAGAACATGATGCGGATTCCCCGCATAGCCGACTCGCTCTGTACGGCCAGGGAGCCGTCGTACCCGTAGGCGCCCAGCACCCAGCCGATAAAGGCCGAAGCCAGGGCGGAGCCGACCCGCACGCCCAGGGAGGCCGCCGAGTAGACGAATCCCTCGGCTCTGGTACCGGTCCGGTACTCCCCGTACTCGATACTGTCCGCGATCATTCCGAACTTGGTGGCGGAGACGCAGGCCACGCCCATTCCCCGCAGGATCAGACCCAGGTACATGGCGGTCAGGGAGGTTTCCGCCGTGAGCATCAGGATCACCTGCCCCAAAAGCCCCATGCCCACGCCGCCGTACAGCGCCACGTTCCGCTTGCCGATGCGTTTCACCACGGGGATGATCAGCAGGGGCACGATGATGGCCGCAAAGGTGGAGCACATCATCATGGAACGGTTTCTGCCCTCGTTTTGGATCACGTATTTGGCAAAGTACAGGTTCATCCCGTAGAGGCTGGTCATTGCGGTATAGAAAATGTTGACCATCAGCATAATGAACCAGTATTTGTTGGCGCACAGGATCTGAAAGCCCTGCTTTAAGGTGATGGAGGACTTCTTTCCCGTCCGCTGCTCCATCACGCCGCTGCCCACCCGCTCCTTGCAGCCGTAGAAGGTGAACCAGAACAGGCCGATGGACACCAGGCCGATCATCAGGAAGGTCCTCTGCCACCCCTGCGCCCCGCCGCCGAAGAATTCCACCAGATCCGGCGCGTAGGAGCTGATCAGAAACACCCCCAGAGCGCCGAAGCTGGCCCGGCAGATGGAGAGGATGGAACGCTCGTTCTGGCTGTTGGTCATCACGCTGCTGAGCACGCCGTAAGGCACGTTCATGGAAGTGAAAATGGTGGTGGCCATCAGGTTGTAGGAGATAAAAGCGTAGATTACCCGCCCCGTCTCCCCCAGATCCGGCACGGTAAAGAGCAGCGCGCTGCCCACACAGTAGGGAATCGCCATCCACAGAAGCCAGGGCCTGGCCTTTCCCAGAGGGGAGTGCACATTCTCGATCACATATCCCATGAGCATGTCCGAGATACCGTCAAAAATCTTGCTCAGCAGCAGAATGGTCCCCACCGTTGCCGCGCTGATGCAGGCCACGTCCGTGTAAAAGAACACGATGTAGGACCCGATGGCCCCGTAGATAAAGCAGAAAGAGAAATCCCCGATGCCGTAGCTGAAATATTCCATCAAACCGATCTTTTTCGATTTGGGGACATTTTGAATCCCAAAGTTTCCCATATTCGTTTCTCCGCCTTATGCCTGCAGCGTGCCCAGGTCCAGGGCCACGGCTCTTCCGTTGAATTTTCCCGCCGCCCGGCTGGTTCCCATCCAGTAGACCATGTCGGAGATGTCCTCTACATCCAGGAATGGCACGCCCTCGTACATTTCCCGGTAATCCTCGAAATGATTGCCCGTGGACTCGTTGATGAACTCCACATAGGACTGGGTCTCGCACATGGGCGTCTTGACTTTGGTGGGGCACAGGGCGTTGACGATGATGCCCTTGCCGCCCGCTTCCTTGGCCAGCGTTTTGGTCAGGCCCAGAACGCCCCATTTTGCCATGCAGTAGGTGGCAAGTTTGGGCGTTCCGTAGAGGCCGCTGGTGGAGGAAATGTTGATGATGCGGCCGAAGCCCTGTTTCATCATGTACTGGGCCGCGTATTTATCCGTGCGCCAGGTGCCGATTAAGTCGATGTTGATCACCTTTTCTACCTGCTCGTCGGTCAGCTCCCAGGTGTAGCCGAAATTGATCACCCCGGCATTGGCGATCACCACGTCCAGGCGGCCGAACCGCTCCCAGGCCGAGGCGAACAGGTTCTCCATGTCCGGGGTGCTGCAGATATTGGCTTTGACCGCCAGCACCTCGGCCCCCAGCTGTTCCAGATGGGTTACGGTTTCCTGGTAACGCGCATCCGCAGGGTCCAGCATATCCGCCAGCACCACGTTGAAACCGTTCTCCGCAAACTTCACCGCGTGGGCCCGCCCCTGGCCCATGGCTCCTCCAGTGATCAGGACGACTTTTTTCGATTGGAGATTTGTAACTTCATGATTTGTTGCTTCATTCATAGTGGTTCACTCCTTATGTATGGTTTTTCATCTTGTCTTGAATGGTTTAATGGCCGGGACCTCCGGGCGCGGGCTGCAGTGTGCGCCCCGGCACGCAAAACGGCGCGGTCCGCAACCGTGGTAAAGGCCGTTTCTAAGTCAGGGCACCAGCACGATCCGGTAACCGCTCCCGGACTCCGCCATGGCAAAGGCCTCCTCCCAACGCTCCAGTGGGAACACGGCAGACACCAGCTTATCCGCATGGACCGCGTTCTGGGCGAACAGAGTCATCAGGCGCTGCCAGGATTGGTGGGAACTGCCCATACTCACATTCAGCCGGATCTCCTTCATCACCAGCTGATCCATCGGGAACTCAATGGGACGGCCGAACAATCCCAGCTGCCCGATCTGCCCGCCTCTGCGGCAGATTTCAATAGCGGATTTGAGAGCGGGCACAGCGCCTGAGCACTCCAGCACTACATCTGCCCCGTAAGGGTTATGCTTTAAAACCAGCTCCTTCAAAGCCTCCGGGGCCGCGCAGCAGGCATCCGCCCCGTTCTCCATCGCCAAATCAAGCCGCTCCTGATCCTTTGGAACGCCGCTTACGATCACAAACGCTCCAGCGGCCTTGGCCATCTGTGCCGCCGCCTGGCCCAGGGCGCCGGGCCCCATCACCACCACCACGTCGCCGCCGCGAATCTCGCACTGGTCGAAGACCAGGTGGGCGGCGCAGGACATGGGCTCACAGACCGCCATATAATTCTGATCCCGGTGATTGTCCGGGATCCGGTAACAGATGGAGGCCGGGATCACAATGTAATCCGCCATGGCCCCATTAAATCCCGATCCCACGGAGCGCCGCTGTTCGCAGCGCATGAGATATCCGCTCTTGCAGGCCGGACATTGCCCACAGGTGGAAGTGGCCGTCATGGCCGTCACCTGATCTCCCACCGCAAATCCGGCCGCCTGCGCTCCCACCTCCACCACGTCCCCAAAAAACTCATGCCCCAGGGTCACCGGCGGATAATGGAGATACTCGTCCCGGCGGATGTGCACATCCGTGCCGCAGATCGCGCAGGCCCTCACCCGGACCAGCAGTTGGTCCCCCGCCGGTTTTGGCACTGAGACCTGTTCCAGCTTCAATCCGTCCGGCCCGGGGGCCGATTTCACCAGCGCCCTCATCATCGTCTCTTTCATTTTCATTCCCTCCAACTGGATTTAATCGATTGGACTTCTCTCATTCCATTTTTTGTCAAAAAAATAACAAATCCGGGTGAAAAAATTGCGTTTCCCTCTGCCACGGAATCTTCCATCCACCGGGAAACGGCCGTTCACTCTGCTATTACTATAAGGATTCAAGGGGTTTTAGAGTCAAGAGAAAAAAACAGACAAAAAATGCAGGATATTTTTTACTATCCTGCACAAAAGAATCTTCGTATGAATGATTAACAATCCCGCTCAGATGAGCGGCAGCGGGCGGCCGGGGCGGAAAAGGGCGCGTTATTCGCTCCAGGGCCGTTTGATGGGCAGCCAGACGATATGCCAGTTGAAATACTCGTCCTCGGGTTTGGTCATACACACCACCTGGGTAACGATATCCCCCTGCAGCTCCAGACCGTTGCTTTTCAGATAATCCAGGCTGTCCTTTAAGCTGTTCAGGGACAGGTACTGGCCGGATCGGGAGGGGAGGCAGGTGTGCACGCAGAGGCAGGGCGGATAATACTGGACCTGGTCCGTTTCCTCCACCTCCAGAAACTGGGCGTACTCCTCGTTGAGGCCCATGCCGAAGTCAAATCCGGTCTCCCCTTTCCGGATCTCCTCCTCATAGAACACCGCGCAGGAGTAGACAAAGGGCGTCTTTCCCGCCCACTCCTCAATCAGCTTCAGTTCCTCTTTGGAGCGGCAGAGCGTGTAGTTCTTCTGGGTATTCATGCGGTAAATACCGGGCCGCTCCTCGATGCGGTATTGTCCCACGCTGTTTACGGCGTCCTCCAGCATGGCCTGGCTCTGGCGAATGCGCTTCAACAGATTGATCTGCCGGACGATCTCCCGCTGGATTCCGGCCTCCTGCATGCCCATCTGCTCCTGAATCCCGGGCAGCTCCCGGCTGCGGAACAGGTCCGCCACCTCCTCCAGCGAGAAGCCGTAATTCTGGTAATGGCGCGCCCGCAGCAGCATGTGGAAATCCCAGGTATTGTAATAGCGGTAGCCGGTCTCCGGGTCCCGAACCGGCTGAATGATGTTCCGGCTCTCATAGTACCGGATGGCCTCCGCCGAGATCCCCAGAAGCCTGGCCATGGTGCCGATGCTGTATTTCTGATACATGGTTGCTCCCCTTTCTAAACTCTCAAATCGTTTGAGAGTTTACAGGCATATAAGTGGGCGGTCTGTCCACCGCCCACATGTCCCGCCGGTTCCCGGCAGATAATCTCTACGACTAAATACCAAACTCCTCAAACAGCTTCTCCTGATACTCCCGGTCCCCGGCGGCCCGGATCAGATCCTGCGTCCGGCCGGCGCGGGCAAGAAGCAGGATCAGCTCATTCACACGCTTCTGGCCCAGCTCCAGCCCTATCGCTTTGCCTTCTACCCTACCTTCTGCTTTCCCTTCTGCTTTCCCTTCAGCCTTCCCTTTTTCTCTCCCATCCGCAATCAACTCATCAATCGCATTATACACGTCCATCCGCTCCTTTCCCTTCTCCACAAAACGGCATGTGCCGCAACGGCGGGCAAACCGTCTACCTACATGTCATCCCGCCAGACAACCGCCGATAAGCTCTACCCTTAAATACCAAACTCCTCAAACAGCTTCTCCTGATACTCCCGGTCCCCGGCGGCCAGGATCAGATCCTGCGTCCGGCCGGCGCGGGCAAGAAGCAGGATCAGCTCGTTCACACGCTTCTGCCCCAGTTCCAGCCCTATGGCTTTGCCTTCTGCTTTCCCATCCGCAATCAACTCATCAATCGCATTATACACGTCCATCCGCTCCTTTCCCTCACCTCCGGGCAGCTCCAGCATTCTAAGTAAACGCTTCTGCTCCCCCAAAAGCGCCAGCATGGCGCGCACCGAATCGTCATCCAACTGCCGCAGCTCTTCCCGATGATTCTCCAGATATTCATAGAATTTACGCTTATCCCTTCGATTGTATTGTAACACAGTGAAAATAGGTTGTAAACTGCTCCTGAACCGCTCCAAATGCCGCATATTATTCAGTTCCACCAAGTTCAGCCGGTAGTCCGGCAGCACCTCCTTTAACGCCTCCCACTCCTTGGAATCCCGGTCCATTTCCAGCATATCGTACAGGGACCTGGGGCCGTCCCAGGGTTTTGCGCCGTAATAGACGGTCAGGGTGACCACCGGCATAATCCGGTCGTCCCTGGTAATACCCGAGAGAAATGCATCCCCTTCCAATCTGTCCCCGCACTCCCGATGCCTCCGCTTTAAGGCCTCCACCTGCTCGGTGTATTCCAGGGCGTCGTAAAGCATGCTTCTCACCGGCATGGCATAGTGCACCTTGTCCTGATTTTCCTCCGCCAGCAACACAAAGTACGCCCCGAAGGAAGCTTTCTTAATCACATCCCGGCTGCGCCTGATCAGCCGCCGCTTTCCGTCAAGCCCCACGATCGCGATTCCGTTCTCATCCGGCACGTCCGACAGGTCCTCGGGCTTTAGCACCTGCTTCCCCCGGAACACAGTGCCGTTGTACAGGTCGGCAAACCGCACGGAGTTGCGCATGAGCTTGTTCACGCTGTAATCTTCTTCCGCCACATTATCCGCTCCTTCTCTTATGAAATTTTCAACCTAGTCAAGGGTAAATATGGCAGACCTGCCAGATTATCCCGAATGTCTGCGGGAAACGACCTTCCCGCGCGTTGTAATCTGAGAATATCACAGAGCGGACGGAAATGCAACAGGTTTCAGGACGAGGTGGCGGTCCTGCGCCAAAACCAAAAAACGGAGCGGCCTCCCTCCTCAGGAATCCACCGCTCCGCCGTCATTTTTTCTACTTATCCCCAATCACAGCCAGAATATCGGGATAAACACCATCGCCGCCACCAGACTGGCAAACCCCTCCAACAGTCCCCAGCGGAAAATATCCCTGGGCGTATAATGTCCGCCTTCCATTACAAAGGCCATAATCGGCGTGGCCATGGGGGTGAGGCAGCAGATTCCGCTGCCGAACAGCGCTGCCATGACAAACGCGTGGGGCGCGATTCCCATGGCTTCCGCGATGGCGATTCCGATGGGCGCCATCAGGGCCACCGCCGCGTTGTTGGACATAAACTGAGTGATCACGCCGGTCACCAGGAAGATCACGAACACGATCAACAGCGGGGAGGAATCCGCTCCCACCAGATTCATGATGGAATCCGCAATCACGGCGCCCAGTCCGCTGGCCTCCACGCCCTTTGCCACCGCGGTCATGCCGCCGATCATAAACACGGTGGACCAGTTGATGCTGGCGAACATCTGCTTCTGGTTCAGGCAGCCCGTCAGCACCGCGGCCACCGCTCCGATGGCAGCGCAGATGTACATGGGACATACCGGAGAATTCACCACCATACCGATCACCGTGAGTACCAAAATCACGCCGGAAGTGATCATTTTCCCGTTCAGCTTGTCCGGCAGCCCCGCGGACTTGGCGGCCTCCGCCTCATCCGGCTTCACAAATTTGTCCGGCAGCACCCGACCCATGAAAAACAGCAGAATCACGAAATAGATAATCGCTCTGGGAAGGCCCACCGTGGTCGGCGAAAAGAACTCCCAGCCCTCGTAGCCGCTCTCAATGAGAATGGCAGACGTGGTCGAGCACATACCTGACCCGGCCAGCGTCATGAAGGTGCCGAAGCCGATTCCCGCGAACATGGGCAGAAGAACCCGGTTGATGGACAGGTTCGATGCCAGGCAGATGGAGCATAAAATCGGGTACAGGATCATCAGGGACGCGGAGCCGCTGCACACGGAGGACATGATTCCGCCCGCCAGAATGGCCACGATCTGAATACTGCGCTCCCCTCTGCCGGTGAGCTTTACGATGGAATTGCCCATCCAGCCCGCAAATCCCGTGTGGAACATGCCGCCGCCGATGATCATCATGCCCGCCATCAGCACGATGGAGGTGGACGCGTAATAAGTAAACACGGACTTAAACGCCACCGTGCCCGTCAGCGCCACCGCAATGGCTCCCACCGTGGCCACCACCGCGTTGGGAAAACGCGGGCTGAAAAACATATATGTTACAACCAATAATATTACCGCCGTCAAAACCGCCTGTATTGTCATGGCAAATATCCCCCTTTTATCCCTTGTCTAATTTCCCGCTTCCATAAATTCTTTGAACTGTCCCGTCAGCTCGTCCACAAACCGTTTCCATTCTCCCGGGTCCACGAACGGGTTGGTTCCCGGCTGCCGCAGCATCTGCTCCCGCTTGGCCAGCGTCTCGTTCTGCCGCGGATGGTTCCCCAGCACCACGTCCACCGGGTATTCCCGCACCTTCTGCAGGGACTCCAGGAACGTTTCCCGCATGGTGAGGGGAAGCTTGTCCGCCAGCAGCTTTTCCTGGTACAGCGTGTTGAACCCGGCTCCGCCGAAATACCCCACATGGTAGGTTCGCCCGTCCTCGCAGGTGTCGAAGAAAAAGCTCATGACTCCCGGAGAATGCCCCGGCGTCAGCACGCAGCGGATGCTGGTATTTCCCAGCGTCAGCACCTGGCCGTCCTCCAGCTCCAGATCCGGCGTAAAGAGCGTGGCGTAGGGGTTCGGGCATGCCTTCAGGTAGACCAGCTCCGGCCGCTCCCGCATGACGTCCGCTCCGGCCCGGCTGATAACCAGCTTGCAGCCGTAGAGGTCCCGGAACTCGTCCGCCGCCCCGATGTGGTCAAAGTGCTCGTGGGAATGGATCAGATACTTGATGTCCGCCGGGTTGAAGCCCGCCTCCCAGACCGCCTGCACCAGCAGATGGACGGAGTGCTGGAAGCCGCTGTCGAACATGATCAGCCCGTCCCCCGTGTCGATCAGGTGGGAGCAGACCTTGGAGTCCCCGATATAGTAGACATTTCCCACAATTTTAAAGGGTTTCACATAATACCTTGCCGGGTGCGCGTAATAGTCCAGGTTTTTGGTCTGCTGGAACGCCTCGATTTCCTGATAGCTTTTTTTATATTTTTCTAAATCCATTGCAATCTCCTTTCCTTTTCCTCACATTTATTATAGAATAGACCTATCTATAATTCAAATTCATTATTATCATGATATAATAGCTAAAAGTAATTATAAAAAGGAGAACCTGCCGTGAATATCAAGGATTTCGAGTACATCGCGGAGATCGCGGCCCAGGAGAGTATTTCCAAGGCCGCCGCCCGTCTCTACCTCTCCCAGCCCACCCTGACAAAATTCCTGAAAAAGATCGAGGCGGAATTTGACACGCCCCTGTTCTACCGGGTTGGCAAGAAAATGATCCCGACCCCCGCCGGACAGGCCTGCGTGGAAAAGGCCCGGCGGATCATTGAGCTCAACGACCAGATGAACAAAAATGTGAAATCCCTGCGGGACAAAAGCCGCGGCTCCGTGCGCATCGGCACCTCCGCGGGCCGGGGCGAGTTTTTTATCGACCGGATTCTGGGGGAAATGACCCGGCGCTATCCAAATGCCTGCTTTACGCTGTGCCTTGGCCCCAAAGCCCAGCTTCTGGAGCAGATGGAGAACGACGAGCTGGACATCGTGTTCGCCAGCAACTCGACGGAGCGGCCCTACCTCCGGTACACGGATATCGCCAGGGAGGAGATGGTGCTGGTGGTGCCGGATGGCCATCCCTTGCTTGTAAAGGCCCGGCCCAGGGAGGGTTACTCCTACCCCTATGTGTCCATGTCCGACTGGGCCGGATTCCCATTTATCATGTCGGACATCCGCATGAATACGGGCCAGTATGTGCGGATGCTCTTCGACCACTACCACCTCACCCCGAATACCGTGCTGGAGATCGCATCGCTGCAGTACATTTACTCTGCAGTGCGGCGCGGAATCGGCATCACCATCGCCCCGTCCATGCCCCTGCCCCAAGGCGGTCAGGGCCTGCATTACCTGTCCTTTGACGACGACCGTGGAATCCAGTGGCATTTTACCGCCATCACAAAAAGCCAGACCGTGCCGTCCGGCGCGCTGGACGAGTTGATCCGGCTGGTAAAAAATTCCTACGATTGATCCCCCATCCACATATTTTTCCATTATTTTCTAAAATTGGATCCGGTCAAACAGCTGGCAACCGCCGCCTAAACATGTTATGATAATGTTACAAAAGAAGGCGCAGGCGCTTGTGCCGCAGTAATGAAGCAGGGAGGGACGACGGTTGAAAAACAGATCAGAATTGCATCAGATTGTGTACAGTTTGCTGGCAGCGCAGATCGAGTTTGGCACTTACCGGTTCGGAGACCCGCTGCCGAAAATGGAGGAGACCGCCAGGTGGCTTTCCGTTTCCCTTGATACGGTCCGATCCGCCTATCTTCAGCTGAAGCGGGACGGCTACATCACCCTGACCAAAAAGGCCGGAGCAGCCGTGGCCGTGCGTTTTCAGGAGTCGGAGTTAGAGGAGCACATTCAGACGTTTTTCGCCCTGCGAAAGGATGCGGTGACCGATCTTTGCCGGTCTCTTGACCCGCTGTTCAGCCACGCCCAGTGGTTCGCCCTGAAGCATGCCGGGCCGGAGCGGCTTGACGAGTTGGAGCGCCTCTGCCTCCAACCGGAAACCCTTCCCCCGTATGTTATGGTCCGGCACGTCCGGCTGATTTACGAGACGTTAAACAACGACCTGCTGCTGAGGCTTGTCTGGCAGGCGTTCCTGTTCTATCAGGCCCCTTTTTTGAGTCTGCCGGAGAATATGGCCGCCTTTGAGAAAGGCGACGGTCCTCTGTTGGAGATGATCGGTCTCTGCCGCCGGAAGGACTGGAACGGGCTGTGGCAGACGGTGGCGTCCTATCAGGAGCAGCTCAACCGGGCCATCCGCCGGTTTTATGCGGACCATATCACCTGTGAACCGGTGGGAAACCCCATTTTCTTCCACTGGGACGCCTATGAGAAATCCTCCCAGCGCTGCTATTCCCTGGCGCTGGACTTGCTGAATGATATCTACCTGGGCCGTTACCAACCGGAACATTTTCTCCCCTCCCCATCCAAAATAGGGGAAGAAAAGCAGGTCTCCGTCACCACGGTACGGCGCACCCTGACGCTGCTGGGCCATCTTGGCGCCACCCGCTCCATCAACGGAGTCGGCACACAGGCGCTGAGTCCAGCGGACAGCAGCCAAAATTGTGATTTATCCCAGCCGGTCATCCAAAAACGGCTGCTGGACTTTGCCCAGAGCCTGCAAATCCTGGCGCTGACCTGCGGCGCAAGCCTGGAAATCACCCTGGACGTCATGGATGCCATGGCCATCCAGTGGTGGCGGAATCGTCTGCTGGCGCTGAAAGGAAACGGGAGGTATGAGTCGGTGGTGTTCGACTCGCTTGAAGTCATTCCCCATTTTTCACCAATCCGGGCAGTGAGGGAAATCTACCGCCAGCTGCTTCGGATCCTGATCTGGGGATACCCGCTGCGCAGCCTGCACGGTTCCCGGGAGCAGATCAACGCATTTTACCTTCCCTATATCAATTCTCTCCTGGAAGGCCTGAGACAAGGTGACAAAAAGCGCCTGACGGCGGCTTTGGAACAGATGCTGCTCTGTGAATTCCGCTTTGCCGTTGTCCGTCTTGAAGAATTGGACGTCCAGGGCGCCACCGGTCTTTTGGTACCGGAACCTTTTCGCTAATCGAACCGAAAACGGGCGGACAGTTCCCATTTCCTGTCCGCCCGTTTCCGCTATTTCTTAAATATGGTTCGCCACCTCAAAGGCATCCCAGATCGCATACATGATATTGGACACTTTCTTCGCATCCCCCAACAGGTAAATCTCCGGCACCTCGAACTCCAGTTCACGGTACAGGGAGTCCTCCTCCCGGTAGCCCACGGCCAGGATCACGCTGTCGCAGGGAATCCGTTTTTCCTCATCCCCGCACACCGCGGTGAGCACGCCGTCCGCGTAGCCCGTCACCCTGGCCGAGGTCACGGTCTTAACGCCGTGGTAGGGCACCAGGCGCTCCAGCATGTCCTTGTTGGCGTGGCACAGGGGGCCGTTCACGGCCAGCAGCTTGTCGAGGGCCTCCACGATGGTCACCTTTTTCCCGTGCTGCGCCAGCCACAGGGCCGTCTCGCAGCCCACCAGGCCGCCGCCGATAACCACGGTCTCATCGCCGCAGTCCTTCTCGCCGGTCAGCACCTGGGCCGCTGTGTACACCTTCCCGTCGTCTCCCAAGGAAAATACCTTGGGCGCAGAGCCGGTGGCCACCACCACCGCGTCGTAACCGCCCGCCAGCACATCTTCTTTTGTTACCTCCGTGTTCAGGCGGACCGGAACGTTTAAAAGCTCCATCTGCTTTTCGTACCATTTCGCCAATGCCAGGTCGTCCTCCTTGAACTCCGGCGCGCCGCCTGGAATCAGGTTTCCGCCCAGGCGTTTTCCCTTCTCAAACAGCTCCGGCCTGTGGCCCCGGACCGCCAGCACTCTGGCCGCCTCGCAGCCTGCGACGCCGCCGCCGATAACCATGACCTTCTTGGCCCGCACCACCGGCTCGTAGGCGGTGACCCGCTCCCTGGCCGCCTGGGGATTCACGGCGCAGTTGATCATGGAATACTCCTGGATGCGGCCCATACAGCCCTCCTGGCAGGAGATGCAGGGGCGGATCTCACAGACCCTGCCGGCCCGCAGCTTGTTTACATAATCCGGGTCCGCCAGCAGCGGACGGCCCAGACTGATCATGTCGCAGTCGCCGTTCTCGATGGACGCCGAGGCCATTTCCGGGTCGTCCATGCGGCCTGCGCAGAGAACCGGCACGTCCACGGCCTCTTTGACCATTTTGCAGTAGGGGCGGTAGAGGCCTTTTTCCTGGTACATCGGCGGATGGTTCCACCACCAGGCGTCGTAGGTGCCCACATCGGTGTCCAGGGCGTCGTAGCCGTACTGAACCAGAAGCTTCGCGGCTTCCAGGCCCTCCTCCACGTCACGGCCCTTTTCCTCAAATTCCTCGCCCGGCAGCGCGCCTTCCCGCCAGTCCTTGATCATGCTCTTCACGCTGAAGCGCAGGATCACCGGGAAATCCTGACCGCAGCGGGCCTTGATCTCCTCCACCACTTCCCTTGCAAAGCGCAGGCGGTTCTCCAGGGAGCCGCCGTACTCGTCGTCCCGCTGGTTGAACATGGAAATGGCGAACTGATCCAAGAGATAACCTTCGTGGACCGCGTGGATAGCTACGCCGTCGAACCCGCCCCGCTTGGCGTTGTACGCGCCGTCGCCGAAGGATTTCACGATGCTGTGAATCTCCTCCTTTGTCAGGGGACGGCAGGTCTTGTCCAGCCACCGGTGGGGGATGGCCGAGGGAGCCACGGGCGGGAATTCGCCCAGGTTGGTGGGGATGGTCACACGGCCGAAACCGGCGGACATCATCAGGAACATTTTGCTGCCGTAGGCGTGAACCCGCTCGGTCATCTCCTTGCTGGTGCGGATGAAATGCACGGGGTTGAAGGTGGAGTTGGGACAGTTTGGCATGCTCTGGGGCTCCACCTTGCCGTCGGAAAAGGTGACGCCGGTGATGATCAGGCCGGTGCCGCCCTTGGCGCGCTCGGTGTAATAGTCGATTCCGCGCTGGTTGAAGCCTCCCTGGGAATCGGATAGGCCCAACGGCCCCATGGGCGCCATGGCAAAGCGGTTTTTGATGGTGAGGGAACCGATCTTTACCGGGGTGAATAAGTTTTTGTACCTCATAAAATTCCTCCTCTTTTTCGGGCCTTCAGAGACGGAGGGAAATGTTCTATTCCGCTCCGGCGGAAGGCGGTCGGTGGGGGGTGCCGGTGGGGTTCTCCGCTGGGGCTCTCCCCCTGGCCTCGCCCCAAAAAACCGCCGTCCATTCGCGCCCGTAGATTGATTATTATTTAACAATATTATATTTCAAAAAGAGCCCACGCGCTATCAACCCTTGATTGACAGCTGTGAAC